>OGSE01000005.1_pt1 | contig 283697 bp, 252 predicted proteins | sample 1573791 | NCBI WGS metagenome assembly OGSE01 (sample SAMN03295813, study PRJEB24534) | human gut metagenome | isolation source: fecal sample 3 from infant 2 | host: Homo sapiens | place: USA: Pittsburgh, PA | collected 2014-07
ATATTAAATTATAGTTATAATAGATTTTCTTTTGACTTTTTTGAAAGTTTGTGATATTTATATTAATATAGATAAAAAGTTTTATGTAATTTGTAAAGGAGAAGTTATGAAATTAAAGAGTAAGCTTTGTGCAATATTTTTAATGCTTGCTATCATCTTTCCTTCTTTCATGGGGTTATTTGCCTTTGAATCCTATGCTGATGATGAATATGATTATGATCTTTTTATTTCAGAAGAGGAAGATGAAGAAGTTGATTTAGATGACGAAGCAGACGAAGTTGATTTAAATCAATTAAACGAAGATTATGACTTAGGTTTAAGTGACGAAGAATTAAAACAAGAGGCATCTGTTCTTACGGGGGCTAGGATTGAGGAGGATAAGGCCTATGAAATCCCATTAATGAAACAGGCAACTAATGAGTTAGCCTTACTTTCAGAGGATAGAGCAATTGATATGCCAGCCAATCTTAATATTGATAATCCTCAACAGTTTTTCTACATAGGATCTGTTGGCGTTAGAATACAGCTTCTTAGGATGGTTTCGAAATTTATTAATGAGATGACTACAGTAAATATTTATAAAATTCAAGAAGCACATAATTTGACAGCTCAAATATGTTTTGAAGCAGTTATGGTTTGCATCAATCCTTTTAATGGGAGAAAGGATGTACTAAGAGCTATAGATAAGTTCGAATCTAATGCAGAAAAAATTAGATCTATGAGAGATATGACTTCTGGTGATTTAGCAACTGTTTATGTAAAAAGATTAATGAATAAAAATATTAGAGAAGCTAGGAAAATATACAATCAATCTTTTTATCAAGGAAATTATGGTATTCGAGGTAAAGAAGTTTATATTCAAAACATTTACAAATCTGAGGTTAACGAAATAGCTAGGGAAGTTAACAAAAAGATAACTTTCGGTCAACTATTAGAGCTTGATGCAAGACTAAAGTCTGCTACATCATCTGTTCTTCTTTCTAATGAGGTAGTCGCTAGCAACAGATGGCTTATAGATGTAGTTCAACCTGAGATTAATTTGCAAAACAGGTTGAAGTCTAAGTATAGGTCAAGTATTAGCAAAGAAGATTTTGATATTTGGCAAAGAATGGTAAAGACTTTAACTGATAGAAGACGTGAAAGAGATGTTAAGTACGATAAAGTGGCTAATGCAGTGTATGATTTATGGGACTTTAACACTGAATTAAAATCGAAATACCCTGATACTTTTACAGATGATGATTTTGGAAATCATGAGCTCTACCTTCCTCAATCAATCATAGAACCGTATCAAGTTGCAAGTATTACTTGGATAGTATCGCCTACTTTTGATAAAATACCAGCTGGTATGCAGGCTTCTGGATCTAGTATTATTATTGGATTTGGTAGTCAAAAAGCCCAACGTGGTCCTTATGAATCTTATGTTAGTCAAAGGGCAAGTCTAAGGGATGAAATTATAACTACTAGTATGGATGGTGAAAATCCAGATCTTTTATATCCTGATTTCACTGATCCAGATTAGTATAAATGTCAATGTAACTAAAATGAGTATTTAGGAGGAAAATACTATGAAAAAAAGAATCGCTGCAGTTGCACTTGCTGCTAGTATTTTAGCAAACGTTATATCACCTGCTATAGTAAGTGCTAACAATGAAAATGACGATGTAGATTATGTTGAAGAATACTCTCTAATAGAAGAGTATGAGGAAAATTTCCCACAAATGTCTATCGAAGAAGAGTTAGAAGGTGCTACATTATTAGAGAATAATCAAGTTAAAAATGTACCTTTAATGAAAGCTTATCAAGAAGACTTGTTGACTCTTGCTGAAGATAGATCATTTGATCTACCACCAGTTGCTCAAAAGTTCAATACTGAAACAATTTATGACTTGGATTCAATTGCTCCAAGAATTAAACTTTTAGGTTTAACTGGAATATTTATCCATAGATGTTCTACCGAATTAATTTATAAGGTTCAAGCTGCTCATAGTAAGGCTGCTGGAGAAGTTACTGTGGCAATAATAACTGCTTTAAATCCATTCGCATCTGTTGATGAAATTGAAGCTGCTAGTGAGAGAATTTCTAATGTAATGGATGAATTAGTACAAATGCCTGATTTAACAGCAGATGATTTTGCAACAATTTATCTAAAAAGAGTATTTAATAAGAGTTTAGCTGATGCAAGGAGACTTCAAAATAATTACTATAGAGATGATTTGTCAGAAGTTGGTGTTAAGGGTAAAAGAGAATTTGTTAGAAATTCACTAAAAAAAGAGATTGAAGATATTAGTCGTGAAAGCAACAAACAAATACAAGTTAAGAACTTAATAGAATTAGATGCTAGATTAAAATCATCTTGCATTCAAGCACTATTAGAAGAAGATATCTATGCTAGTCCAAAATGGCTAAGTGGAACTATAGATAAACAAATTAATGAAATGAGAAGTATTAAGAATAAGACTAACAAATATTTATCAAACGAAGATAGGACAATGTTTGACAAAGAGCTTAGAAAAGCTACCGATGTAAGGAGAGCAAGAGATGTTTCTTACTCAAGAGCTGCAGAAGGAATTTATATACTAAGAGATTACATTACAGGACTTAGAGAAAAATATCCAGAAGAATTTGAAGCAGCTTTAGCTTTAAGAGAAGGTGAAGCTATTACATGGAATGACTTTTATGTACAGTCACAAACTCCAGATCCAGCAAGAATTTCAAAGATTCTATGGCTTAACAATCCATCATTTGATTTCTTGCCTGATGGTTTTAACCCAAGTGATAATGATGATATAATTGTTGGTTATGGCCATGATACTGATGAACTAGAATATGGTTCATATGAAAGCTATACTTATAACAGAGATAGGTTAAGAGCATCAGAAGAAACAATCGTTCCAGATTTTGGAGATGAGGAAGAAGAGTCATCACAAGTAGATGATGGATACCTAATATTTGATTTTAACTAAGTAAAAGATATTTTTAATAAAGCTGTTGAATAAAATGTTTAGGAGGCCTATACATGTTTTCAACAGCTTTGTTTGTTTGGAGGATAAATGAAAAGATTAGTGAAGATTAAAGCTAGTATATTAGCTTTGATGGTTCTTACTACAGGTCTTTTGCCAGTTTATGCACAAGGAGAAGAGAATAATTCTAATAGTGATTCTATAGTCAATTTTGAAAGCGTAGACCAAAGTTTATACTTAGAAGAAGATGAAAAAATCGAGGATAAGGAAATTGATAATGATAATTTTGGTAAAGAACCGATAATATCTAGGGCAATAAAAGAAGATCCTTATAAAATTTATACAGACTATACTGCAATAGATAGGTCAACGATGAGAAGATTTTTTCCAAATACTTTCTTTAGGTCTGCCAGTAACTTCAATTTAGACGAAAATACTAATCCTCGCTATGATTTAAGAGATGAAGGAAGAGTTACATCAGTAAAGGATCAAGGGCCAAATGGATCTTGCTGGGCATTTGCAACATTTGGTTCTGCAGAATCTATTCTTATGCCCTATGAAAGAATGGATTTTTCAGAAAAACATATGAGAAATACTCATGGATTTGATTGGGGACCAAGTGAGGGTGGAACTAGGACAGTTTCTACTGCATATTTGGCGAGAAGATCTGGACCTGTTCTTGAAAAAGATGATCCATATGATATATATGGGTCAAATTCACCCGAAGACCTTCCTGTAGCTAAGGAATTAACACGTGCTATTTTTATTCCAGATAGAAGAGATTCAAATGATAATCAATTGCTTAAAAAAATGATTATGGAAAATGGTGGGGTTTACTCAGCAGTTATGGGTGGAGATGAACACCTAAATAAATCTACAATGGCTCATAACTACCAAGGTTCAATCGCCCCTAACCATGCTATAACAATAGTTGGATGGGATGATAATTACTCTAGAAAGAACTTTAAGATAACTCCACCAGGAGATGGAGCTTGGATTTGTAAAAACTCTTGGGGAACTGGATGGGGAAAACAAGGCGGTTACTATTATGTGTCATATTATGATAAAAATATAGGTAGCCAAAATTCTCAGTATATCTTAGAAGATATAAAAGAACATGAACAAATATGGCAATATGATAAATTGGGTATGACAAGCCAAGTTGGAATGGGCGAGGAGTCTTATTATGCAAATGTATTTGGACCCACTGAAGAAGATACTTATTTAAGAAATGTTGGTTTATGGACATCTGCTAACAACTGCGAGTATGAAGTATATATTAATACGAATGTTGACCAAAACGGAGGACTTGCACAAAAAGAGTCAATAGGTTACGGTACTATGGAATATGCTGGTTATGAAAAAGTGAAGGTTGATGATACATTTATACCAAAAGGTTCAAAATTTGCTGTCATAGTAAGGATGAAAACGCCAGGATATAGGTATCCTATTCCGATAGAAAGACCTATAAAAGGATTTTCCTCTAAAGTTGAATCAAACCCTGGCGAATCATTTGTTAGCAAAGATGGTCAAAAATGGACTGACCTTACTAACCAAATTAAAAATGCAAATGTTTCTTTAAAAGCTTTTACTGTTTCAAAAGATTATATAGAAGATAATCCTGATGATTACAAAAAAATAACTAGTATTAAATTTAAAGAAAAAGAAAAACTGATGAAAATCGGCAATGAAGAAAAACTTGCCATAGATGTAGAACCTTCTGATAGTGACTCAAAAGATATTAGGTGGGAGAGTTCTGATAGAACAGTTTGCAGAGTTGATAGTGAAGGAAATATTAAAACAGTTGGATACGGAGAATGTGTAATAACAGCTAGGGCTAAATCATCAAGCAAAGTATTTGATACTATGAGAATTAAAGTTGATGAAGCAGATGCTGAATTTAAAGCAAATATCCTAACTGATAAGATGAATTATCTTCAGGGCGAAAAGCTTGCCATAAATGTAGGAATGAAGGATAAAGATGGTAACCAAATTGTTAATAAAGATATAAATTGTGAGATAATTACAAGTCATAGCCAAAAGTATAGTTATAAACTCAAGACAAATTTAACTGGTGAAGCCAACTTTAACGTTAGACTTGACAATAATGCTGCTATTGGAAAATACAAGGTAAATATCTACTACAAAGATAAATTAATAGGGATAAACACTTTCAATGTTGAAAGTAAAGATTTCACACCTAGTATTGAAAATCCTATTTTTGTAACAAATGAATTAGAAAAGGATGCTACAAGACCAAAAGAGAAGGTTAGACTTGTAAGTACTGTAACTGACAAATATAAAGATATAAAAAGATATGCAAAAGTAAACCTAACTCTTATAAGTCCAAGTGGTAAGGAAACAAAACGACTTCTTTATACTGATAAAAATGGTCAAGCAATATTTGATATAGATGGAGAGAATCTGACCGAAGAAGGTGTTTATAAAATTAGGATAGATGCTAGTCTTTCAGGATTTGATGATTTTAGTGAAACTCTTGATTTAGTAGTGGATTCGAACACTCCTCTAATGGAGAGATTAGATCTTGATATTAAGATGAATAAAAACGAATTTATGGTAGGCGAAGATAAGGTTCAAGCTGACTTTATTGTAAGTCATGACGATAAGCCTATAGCTGATGCTAATGTTAGGGTAAGTCTTACAGACGCTAATCAAAGGTCATATGATCTTGATCTTAAAACTGACGAAAATGGAAAAGCAAACTTTTCTATGGACTTAACTGGAGCAAATGTTACTGGTATATACAAAATAGAAGCAACTGCCTACAAAGAAGGTTATTATGATTCAAGTAAGGATATCGACTTTTTTGTAAAGAAAGATGGTAAATTCCTCAATATATCATTCGAATCTGCTAAAAAAGACTATAAGTTAAATGAATCAGCTTATATAAAAATCCAAGTAAGAGATGAAAATAACAAACCAAAAAGAAATGCATCCGTAGAAGTAACGATAACTGATCCAAATCAAAGGGAAACTACTATGAGGAAGGTATCAGACTATCAAGGTTATGTATTCATATATCTGACTCCAAAGGCAAATACATCTAAGGGAGAATATACAATCAAAGCCTATACGAGTGCTTATAATTATCCATCAACATCTTCGAGCTATAAGGTTAGGTTTGGAGATGAGGAAATTGATTATAGAAAATTGAAGCTTGATATTAAAAACGAAAAAGAAGAATATTACTCAGGTGATAAAGCAAAGATTTCTTTTAAGAGTCTTGATGAATATGGAAACTCAGTTGCTAATGCTGAAATTGGGATATCTGTTAAAACACCAGATGGTAATGTATTAATAGATAAAACGACTACAAATGATAAGGCAGAAGGCTCTTGGGTTAATAAATTAGATTTGAAGGAAGGAAAATATACTGTAAGTTTAAAGGCAAACAAATCGAATTTCAAATCAGAAACTCAAACTATAAGTTTCAATGTTAAAAAAAGACCAGAGCTTGAAAAGATAAAATCAGAAATTAAAACAGACAAGCACATATATGAAGAAGCAGGAAAAGTGTCAGTAAGTTTGAGTCTAAAAGATGAAAAAGGAAATAAGCTTTCTAATGCAACAATAAATATAAAAATCATTGATGCAAAAGGAAGCGATGAAGTAAGAATAAAATCAGATCAGGATGGAAGGGCAACTTTTGATATAGATTTAAAAACAATAGGTAAATATCAACTAAACTTCACAATCCAAAAAGAGGGATACGAACAACTAGTCCAAAGAGAGGTGCTATTCCTTACTTCTTATAAAATACCTAAATCTGATAAAGAAGGTTATATAAAAATCAAAGCTCAAGACACAAAAGCATTTTTAGATAAAGAAAAGCCTTTGGTGATAGACACAAGAAAGGCTTCAAGTTACGATGAAGCTAAAATTGAGTCTTCAATCAATATCCCTTACGATGATAAAGATTTAGACAAATTTCTAGACTACTTAGATAAAAAATCTAAAATACTCCTAGTAGGAGATAAAGAAAATATGGAAAATCTATTGGATAAATTTAAGAAAAAAGGTTTTGAAACAGTTTATGAGATTGAAGAAGGAATAGATGAATATCTTAAGATTAGTGGCTTATCTAATTATAAAACTTGCGATATTAAAGTAGAAATTCCAAATAAAAGAGTGCGAGTAAGAGATATTGTAGAAGTAAATGTTGAAATAAAAGATAGGGATAGCAAAAAAGGTCTTTCTAATAGAAATATAAAATATACCCTAACAGATCCATTTGGAAGAACAGTATCCTATAATAGGCAAACAGACAAATATGGTCGTCATATATTAAGAATTGGAACTAATAATAGAACAAGTCTAGGAAAGTATAAGGTTAAAATCGAGCTTTTAGATGCTGATTATAAAAATGCATATACGACAAGAGAGTATGAAGTAATAGATCAAAATGCTCCAAAAGCGCTTCAAATGAAAGCAGACATAAAGACTGACAAGAACACCTATGAATTAGGAGATAAGGTTAATATTAATATATTAGCTAAAGATTTAAATGGCTCTCTTCTTGATAAGGTAAGTGCTAGAGCAAACTTTATAAATAAAGATGATGAAGTAATGGATGAAGTAGAAGGACAATCAGATGATAAGGGAAATATCAATTTAAGCTTTAACACATCTGATAAATATCCTTTAGGAACTTACAAGATAAGAGTTTATCTAACTAGAGAAGGATTTAATGAATATAAAAAAGACATAGAAATCCAATTAGGAGATAATAAATCAAATGATAGTGACGAATCAAATCCTGATGACAAAGAGGATCAAAAACCGGAGGATAGTGATGATTCGAAAGATAATGAAGATGGTAAAGATAAACCAGTAAACCCTATTGAAGTAGAATTAAAAGAGCAAAACTTCCCAATATCCTTTGAGGGTGCTAGATCTCTAGACTTTTTCACAGCTACTGATGATTTGACTATGGTAAATGTTAAAAATAAATATGCTTATAATTATTCTAACTTTGTTTTATATGATAAAGAAAACAAGCCAAGAAAGATTAAAGATATAATAGACGGCAAAAGACCAAGCATACTATTGATGGGTGATAGAATCGATAATGACTCAAAAGTAATGTTTGAAAATTCATCGTCAATTAATGCGGAGGCATTTAATTTCATAAATGTAGTAACTAACGGAAGTGTTAAGGATTTAGAAGAAATAAGTCAGGGAAAAATGTATAAGGATAATTTCTATAGAGGAAATTCTATAAATGGGCAATTTAGATCTAATAAGAATCAAGTTGTATTTCTCGATAAAAATGGATCTATGATTAATGTATTCCCATACAAGTCAAACTATGAGCTTCTAAAGAGATTTAATATGTCAAATGGTTACTATGCACAAAAAGATGACTATAGTCTTTTGGGAGAAGAGAAATTCCCAGAGGATTATCCAATGTCACTTGACCAGAGAAATGAAAGATCTGATTACCAAGATGTTGATGAATCAGAACTAAGATATAACAGTAAATATGGTTATGATTTCTCTAAGATTAATCTGTTAAAGGGAGATAATTCTAGAATAAATATAAGATCAATAGGTGCAAACAAATTAAAAATCCTCCTAATCGGTGATTATAGAAAAGAAGAGACTATCAAAATGTGGGAAAACGCAGCTTTCATCAAAGATGGTGATTTTGACCTAATAAATGTTTCTTATCTAGGTAGTCAGACAGCAATCAATACTGAAAAAGAAAGATTTGGATCGCTCTGGAATATAAAAGATGAAATATACATGTCTCCATCCTTTAATTTAGCTTTCAATACACAAAATCCAAGTATTGTTGCCATAGATAAAAATGGAAAATTACTTTTTAGTAAGTCATATAAGTCAAATGAAGATATAAAATATGTAATAGATAGAAGTATAAATACATTTGCAGTAACAGAAACTGTAACTGACTTTTATAGAGAAATAGAAGATTTAGATATCTTAGGAGAAATAGAGACTGAAGAAGAGGATCCTGATAAGATTTATCCAATTACCCTTGATCAAAGAGAGGAAAGAGGAGACTACAGGATATTTGAGCCTAATGAAAAAGAAATAAGCAAAAAATATTACGGCAAGGATATGAACATGTATATGATGGGAGATATGGATGGACAATATTCTTATATAAAAGATTTCGCAGCCGATGACATAAATGTTTTCTTGGTAGGTTCTCCTACTGACAATAGGTCAAGGATTATGTGGAAAAATTCCTACTATCTAAATACTGAATCTATAAATTTAGTTAAAATTTCAAATTACGGCGATTTAGATGACCTACAAGCTATGTTTAATTCCTATGAAATGAACGATGTTGCAAGTGATTTCTACTTTGGTGGAGAAAAGTTTGACTTTGACAAAGAGCTAGCAAGCCCTTATATTTTAGTATGTGATGGAGATGGGCGTTTAATATTTGCCAATAGGTACAGGTCAAACGAGGATGTTCAAAATCTTGTAAATAGAGCTATTAGAACTAAGTTTGCTAGCGAAAAACAAGAAGAAAACTTCCCTCAAATTGGGGATATTAAAATATCTACAGATAATAGAGATCACGAACCTATTTATGTTGAAAATGTAGAAATTGAAGGGGCCTTTCCTATAACATACGAACAAAGGCTTGCAAGAGGAGACTATGACGAATTAAGCGATAGCGAAATAGTATCAAATAAAAGATATTATGGAAGGGATATCAAAAATATTAATCTTTTAGGTATTGACAACAAATATTCAAGAATTTCAGACATTCAAGATAAAAATCTAACTTTGCTTTTGTTAGGTGATTATAAACAAGATTCAACGAGACAAATGTGGATTGATAATAATACTATAGAAAGCGAAGACTTTTCAGTAAAACTATTAAATACTATAGGATCTACTAGACAATTAAGTGAAAACATAGAAGAAAATGAGCTTGATATTGATGAAATATACACAAATGCAAACTCAATATTCTATCTAAATTCTAGAAGAAATGATACTATTGTTGCCATAGATTCTGAAGGGAAAGTATTGTTTATAAAAGATTATAATAGTATGGATGATATCAAATATGTTTTAGACAGGTGTATTGATACCAAATACAGCAAGGATATAGTTTCTACCAAGCTTCCTGAAATGTATGATATAAGCTTTGAATAGCAATCTAATTTAACGAATGAGTTTCGTAAGAAACTGTGAATAATTATATGATCTTCCATAAAATAAAAAATATAAGAAGAAGACTCACTTAGGAAATTCCTAGGTGAGTCTAATTTTTACTTGATTATAATAAATAATCCTATAAAGTAATTATTGAGTTTAAATTTATAGAAGGAGTATTTTATGGCTGGAATTAAATATGATATAGTAGAAAATCTTGGGATTCTTTCAACTAATGCCAAGGGATGGACTAAAGAGTTTAATTTAGTATCTTGGAATGAAAGAGATCCTAAGTATGACATTCGTGATTGGAATGAAGATCATACAAGGATGAGCAAGGGAATTACACTAACAACTGAAGAAGCTGAGGTTTTGAAAAACATTTTAGCTGATGAATTTAATTAAAAGCAAAGGCACCTATTAAGGTGCTTTTTATTTGCTTATATTTATCTAAGGTTCATTAGCCAAGTGCTTTTTGTATGATTGGCTAGTTATCTTGATTAAGCTTAGTAAAAAAGTATATTTTAAGAATGAAGAAGATTTATTTTGATTATGCAGCAACAAGCATAAAAAGAAAAGAAATTTTAGAAGATATAGTTAAAGATGCAGATATTTTTGATGGAAATCCTGACTCTACCCACTCTTATGGAAGAGATGCTAAAAAAATCTTAGAAGATGCGAGGATCAAGATTTCCAAAAGTATAGGGTCAGATCCTAAAAATCTTATATTTACCTCAGGAGCTAGCGAATCTAACAATACAGTTATAAACCACTACAAAGAAGCTGGAATTATTAGTACCAACATAGAACATGATTCTATAATGAATACCTTAGAAGGAAAAAATGTTAAATATTTAAGAGCTGATAAAAATGGCTTGGTAAGCCTCGATGATCTTAAAAAACTTATAGATGATGAGACTAGGCTAGTAATGGTTATGGCTGTAAATAATGAAATCGGTACAATTGAACCTATAAAAGAAATTGGTAGCTATCTTAAGGATAAGGACATCCATTTTCATGTTGATGCTGTCCAAGCCTATGGCCACATGGATATAGATGTAGGTGAAATTAATTGTGATTCTTTATCCCTATCTGGTCATAAGGTCGGCGGGATCAATGGATTTGGAATTTTATATTTAAGAAATAATTTAAGCCCTCTAATTCTTGGAGGAGAGCAGGAAAAACATAGAAGAGCAGGGACATCCTTTACCATGGGAGCATATTCTATGGCCAAAGCTTTTGAAAAGACCCAAGAAGAAAGATCAAAGATAAAAGAACTTAAGGAATATTTTATAGATAATTTAAAAAATACTGGCCTTAACTATCAGATAAATGGAAGTTTGGAAAAATCATCTGACCATATAATAAATATATACTTTGCTGATTATAAGTCAGATTTTTTACTTACCTACCTTGATATGAACGGGGTATGCGCATCAGCAGGATCAGCTTGTAGGGCAGGTAGTTTCTTACCAAGCCATGTCATTTCAAATATGTATGATGAAAGTAGGGCGAATCACTCCATAAGATTTTCCTTTGGTTACCAAAATAATAAAGAAGAGATAGATAAGGTCATAGAAGTTTTATCAAATTTATAAAATCAGCCACGACGGCTGATTTTTTTGTGCCTATATTTAAGGAAGATTTAAGATTAGTTTAAGTTTAAGCAAATGTTAGTAACTTATAATACTTATAAGGAGGAAGGAATATGCTAACAGTAAAGAACTTAAATAAAAAATTTGATGAAAAAATTATCTATCAAAATTTAAATCTCGAATTAAAAAAAGGAGAGATATTTGCTTTAATAGGGCCAAATGGGATTGGAAAGACCACACTTATCCGCATGATGCTTGGACTTGATAGAGCCTATGAAGGAGAGATTAGTAAAGGCCAATACAAAATTGGCTACAGTCCAGAAACTCCAGATTTTCCAGAAATATTAACAGGCAAAGAATTATTAGACCTCATTAAATACTACCATGAATCAGAGGATAATATTGATCAATTGATGAAAAAAGTAGGTTTAAATCCAGCTAATAATACTAAAATTTTAAATTACTCCAAGGGGATGCTTCAAAGACTAGCAGTAGCTCAGTCACTGATTGGTGATCCTGATATAATTCTATTGGATGAACCTGCAAGTGGACTAGATTTTTTTGGACAGATGGCCATGCAAGATTTAATAAATGAACTAAAATCATCGGATAAATCTATACTTTTAAACTCTCATTTACTCTATGACGTAGAAAAAATAGCAGACAGAGGTCTTATAATTATGGGGTCTAAGGATTTTAAAGAATTTTCTAGGGATGACTTTAAGCAAAAACCACTTTCTCAAATATTTTTAGACTTTGCAAAGGAGATAGGTTATGAACCTCACTAAGTTACATATAAAAGAAAATTTGAGCAAATCATCATTTGTTATTTTCGCGATAATAGGATTAATAATTACATTTTTAGCTAGAGGGATGGAAGTCACTGCTCCTGGAATGAATACTAGTGGCGATATTGGTAGATACGGACTGCAATGGACGATTATAAGTTTAATATCTTCTTTGGCCGCAGTGACATTATCTTCAGGAAGCTTTAAAAAATATTTAACAAGTGATTTACCAGATATCTTAAGTGTCCATGGATTAAGTCTTAAAAAACAAATCAGTCAAATATTTAAAGCAGATGTTTTTATAAGTATGGTTATGGGCATATTGCTTCTAATAGGAATGCTTATAAATATTATAATACAAAGACCAAAAATAAGTCTGATAGGCTTTCTACTAGCCATATTAATTTATCTGTTTACTATATTTTTAGTAAATTTACTGATGGGCATTTTAAATTTACTATTCAATCCTGCAGCTGGGGCCTTATTTGGAATATTTTTTGTAATAATTGGTGTACTTAGAGGATTGTTAACTTTTATTTTAGAAATGCAAGGTGGCATTATTTCAGAAATTATGGTTAGGGTTTTATATATATTCCCACCTATAGATGATTTTGGAAAGATTGCTCGTGATTTGTTTTTAGGAGAATTTACTAATATGAGATTACTAGTCCAATGCTTGCTTTATGTATGGATTTTAGTAGGTATATATTATTTAGCAAAGAAATGGAAGGTAGGAGATGAAAAATAAAATAATTTATTTCTTAGTTGGAGCTTTCCTAATAATTTTTAACTATCAAAATCGCATAACCACCATTGATGAAACTACCCTAGATTTAATAGAGGAAGTAAATACTTATAATACTGAAAAGCTATGGCCAGAGTTTAAAAATAAAGATTATATGAAAGATATTAGGTATAATTCTAATAAAGAGTTTAGATATGACCATGGGAAAATTATCAAAAAAACTTCAGACCAACCAGTAGCAAGTATTGAAGCTTTAAAAGAAGGAAACAAACCACTAATAAAGGCTGTACCTTTTGAAAAATTTAGGGATATTACTGACCAAGGAGCTTCTACAAATGCGAGCCTACAAAGTAAATATAAGTCAGTTATAATTCATGAATCCTTCCATTGCTTTCAAATGGAGCATGGGCTGAGCGAGGTGGTAGATATTCTAGATAATGATATTGATTATAATGACCCAGCTTATGATAAATTTATAATAGTCTGCAATAAGCTAGATGAGGATAAAACCTATAAGAAACTTTGGGAAGATGAGTATAGGGCTTTGCTATCCTTGTATGAAAATAAAGACCCAAACCCATATAAAAATGCTAGAGATAAGCGTTTATCTTATGTGAAAACAAATTTTCCCGATCATTATGATTATTTTGTAGAAATGGAAAATTATAAGGAATTTATAGAAGGAACAGCAAGATTTGTAGAGGAAAAATATATGGTTGCTATAGCAGATGATCCTTATATAAAATATAGTGATAGAGTTTTTAACAGTATTGATGAGTCATATTACTCGAAAGGCTCTTTAAAAGCTAAAATATTGGATAAACATTATCCAAGATGGAAAGAGAATTTAGATTTTAGTAGAAAGAATAATTTTGATCAAATGTTTAAAAAAGGAAATATTTTGTGAATGAGAAAATTTTAGTAGTTGATGATAATGATGAAATCTGTAATATAGTTACTCTTTATCTAGAAAATAGTAGTTTTAAAGTATTTGAAGCTAAAAATGGAAAAGAAGCATTAGAATTTTTAAAAAATAATAAAATCTCTTTGATGATACTTGATATAATGATGCCAGAAATGGATGGGATAGAAGTTTTAAAAACTATTGGCAATGACAGAGATTTTCCTATAATATTTTTATCAGCCAAATCCAGTGTAAAGGATAAGATAGAAGGTTTATATCTTGGTGCGGATGATTATTTAGCAAAACCCTTTGATCCAGCAGAGCTGGTGGCAAGGGTTATTGCGCTTTTAAGAAGAAATAACCACAGGTCTAATAATATTATAAAAGTAGGGAATTTAAGTTGGGATAAGGATAAAAGACTGATTTATAAGAATGGAAATGTTTTAAATCTACGTTCCAAAGAATATGAACTTTTAACAATGTTTATGACCACTCCTGGCAAAGTATTTACTAAGCAAGAAATATATGAAAACTTGTGGCAATCATATTATTTTGAAGACGATAATACAATCATGGTTCATATCTCAAATCTGAGAGAAAAAATAGAAGATAATCCTAGAAGTCCAACAAAAATAATTACCATAAGAGGCCTAGGTTATATGCTTAGGAAAGAATAATGAATACAAAAAAAAATATTTTCAAGAACACTATTGTCTTTATAATAGTATTTATAATAGCAACTGCCTTATTTTTTATCAGCCTATCAAAAATTTTAAATGATAATACCTTTGATAATGTTTTTGGTGAATATATACCAATTTCTGATAATGTTGATGAAAGTTCATTAAATTGGGAAAAAATAGCAGAACTTGGCGGATCTGGCTTTGTAGTGGATGGTAATAAGGTAATAAGGACTTACAATAAAAATTATAACAAAGAATATTCAAATTCTGAGCTTTTAGATTTTGTAACTCTTGGCGAGGAGGGTCAAAGCACCTTTGTTTTTAATACCTATGATGGAAACAAGTTTTTTTTATGCTATCCCAATGATAAGGTTTCGCCAACTATAAATTTTAATCTAAACAAGGGAGAAAGTACCCTTAAAAAAAATATATTAATATTTTTATTCTTAATTATTGGTGGTTATATTTTAATCATCTATTTCATAGTCCGCTGGCTATCCTATAAAATTAATAATGAACTAGCAGAAATCTATAAAAAACAAGAAAGAGATAGGGATCTTTTATTTAAAGGCATTGCCCATGATGTAAAAACTCCCCTAGCAGTTATATTATCTTATACTAAGGCATTGGATGAAAATCTAGTTATTAATGAAAAAAGAGAATCATATCTTAAGAGCATTGTAAGAAATGCAGCAATTTTAAATGATAGAGTAGATGAGCTCTTAGAATTTTCAAGTATTGATAACCTTACGATAGAAAAAGAAAATAAAGATATTTTAGAGCTTGTACGTAGATACGTTGGAGATAATTATTCTTATTTTTTAGACAATAAAGCTTATATAGAAATATTATTTGCTGAAAATGATAAATTTTTTGTAGATGTGGATTATAAGTTATTCCAAAGGTTACTTCAAAATTTAATCCAAAACTCCATAGACCATAATGAAAAAGATGCTATAATTACAATTGACTTTAAGGATGATAAACTTATTTTTAAGGACAATGGTAGGGGTATAGATTCTAAAGATATAGAAAATATTTTTGACCCTCTATTTACAGGAGATACAAGCCTTCAGCGGAAAAAACTTCGTGGCATGGGTCTTGCTAATGTTAAGAAGATTTGTGAGCTCCATAAATGGAAAATTTCCTATAAAGATGGCTTTGTAATCAGCTTTTAATATAGTATAGTGATTTTCTAGTATACAAGGAGGGGCTATGAAAGAAAAAAAGGATACTAAAGTAGTTGTAGGTATCAGTGGAGGGGTAGACTCCTCAGTAGCTGCACTACTTTTAAAAGAAGAAGGCTACGATGTAGTAGGAATATTTATGAAAAACTGGGATGATACGGATGAAAATGGTGTTTGTACTGCAGAAGTGGACTATGAAGACGCGGTAGCCGTTTCAAATCAAATAGGAATTCCTTATTATTCAATCAACTTTGAAAAAGAATACTACGACAGGGTTTTTACCTATTTTTTAGATGAATACAAAAAAGGTAGGACACCAAACCCAGATATAATGTGTAACAAAGAAATAAAATTCAAAGCATTTTTAGATTTTGCTAAATCTTTGGGAGCAGATTATGTAGCTACAGGACATTATGCGAGAGCAGATAGGTCTAACGGCGAAACTGTTATGCTAAGAGGTGTTGATAATAACAAAGACCAAACATATTTCCTAAGTCAACTATCCCAAGAACAAATCAAAGATGTGCTATTTCCAGTTGGAGAATTGGAAAAGAAAGAAGTTAGGGAAATTGCCCACAAATACAATTTGGCTACTGCTGACAAGAAAGATTCTACTGGCATTTGTTTTATAGGAGAAAGAGATTTTAACGAATTTCTTTCAAATTATCTCCCAGCCCAACCAGGAAACATTGTCGATACCGAAGGAAATGTTTTAGGCAAACACGACGGACTAATGTTTCATACAATTGGCCAAAGAAGAGGCCTTGGTATTGGTGGAGAGGGTGAAGCTTGGTTTGTTTGTGGCAAGGACCTAAAGAAAAATGAACTTATAGTTTGCCAAGGCAAGAATAATCCACTTCTATTTTCAAATAAGCTATATGCAAGTGAATTTTCTACAATAAGTGATAAGAAATGTCCAGAAGAATTCGACTGCACAGCTAAATTTAGATATAGGCAGAAAGATATAAATGCCCATGTCAAAGTATTGGGTGAAGGCAAAGTCGAAGTAACATATGATAAAACAAAGGCAGTAACTCCAGGACAAGCAGCTGTATTTTATCAAGGAGAAGTTTGCCTAGGTTCAGCTATAATTGATGAAGTTTACAATGATGATAAAAAATTAATGGTATAGGAAATCATTATGAAAAAATATTTACTAGCTATAGGATTTGCTATTTTAAGTCTAGGCGTAAATGAATCTTATGCTTCTGATGTAGTTTATTATGATGACTCTGATCTGGATATGATACTTGAAGAAAATGATATCGAATATGATAAAAGAAAAGTATATGAAAGAAGGATAGAATATCTAAGGGAAGATGAAAATATAACAAATAGTGATGATCTAATAAGTGAGTATGAGAGAGAAATTGATAGATTAGACCGAGAAGAAGATAAAAACCAAGAAAATCAAACAGATAAGGAAATAGAAGTAGAAAAACAGAAGAAAAACGAAGAGCTAAATAAAGAAATATCAAATATTACTAGAGAAGAAATGAATAAGGTTGATGGTCTCTATCAAGTAGCAGTAAAAACTCTTGATGGGGATAGTGATGTTGACTTTTCTTATAGAAATACTAATGGTTCTTTGCCTTCTGCATCTACTATCAAGGTATTTATAGCAATAAGTGCCTATGAAAATATTGAAAGTGGAGATTTAAAGGAGACAAGTTCCTTAAAAAAAGATATACACTTGATGCTAAATAGATCTGATAACTATGCTACCAATAGAGTTATAGATGCTTTAGGTGGATTTTCTACAGTAAACAACACAATCAAGAGATTGACAAATTCTAATAGAACTTCTCTAAACAGGAAGTTAGCTTATTCTGGCAAAGAAAATATGGTCGATGTCGATGATTTAATCATAGCTATGGAAGAGTTAAATAATCCAAACATTATAAGCTTGGAAAATGCTGAAAAAATCAAAAGATTTATGACAAATACTAACACAAGTACAAAAAAACTACTCGCAAATCTACCGGATTATGCAAGTGGAATAAATAAATCTGGCGAAAATCCTGACAGAGGTCAAGATCTAGATGTAGCTATAATAGATGTAGGAAGGACTAGATTTGCCTTAGCTATTGCTATGAAAACTAACAAAATTTATGATAATCAAAATGAACTTAGGGTTCTTAGAAACATGGGTAGGAGAATTACAGAAGCTTTTTACAGATTTGAGAATTAATAAGAGAGTTAAAATACTCTCTTTTTCTTTATAGAAATTTAATAGGCTAAGTGCTAGTATTAGCTTAAGGAGGATATTATGAATATCAAAAAAATAATATTAGCATTGACTATAATACTAGCAGGATTTTTTAGTTCAAATGTATCTTTTGCTAGTGGGGAAGATGTAATTGAGAATAACTTTATAGTAAAAGAAGTAAATGAAGAAGGAGTTACCTTAGAAAAAAAGGGCTACGAAGGTGACCTATATAGAGTTGATAAAAAAGAATTTCAACAAGAGCCGAAAATAGGAGAAGAATATATCATAAAACACAATGATATTATCTTACCTTCAAATCCAGCCCAATTTAACAAAATATACGAGATAAAAAAGGTGGAGCCTGAAAATAAATCTAGCAATAAAATATATTTTGGAATAGGACTTCTATTAGTGATTCTTTTCTTTTATTTTAAGAAAAAGAAATAAAAATAAGGCTGTTTAATCTACGATGGATCATAGATTAAACAGCTTTTTTAAATGATTCTTAGATATCAACAGCTCTTATAACTTCATCAAGAGATGTCACACCTCCTAAGACTTTATCAATACCTGTCGCGAGCATTGATTTGAAATTATCATTCTTAAGTTTTTCTTTAATTTCTTCAGTATCTTGGTATCTGAGTATATTTCGAAGTTCTTCATCAATTACCAGAACTTCTGCTATGGCTTCACGACCGATATAACCATTTTTACATTTTTCACATCCATTTGGTCTAAAAATCACTTGATTTCTTTCTATATCTTTGTAATTCTTAATAAACTCATATTCTTCATCTGAAAGACTGTCTTCTCTCTTACAAGCACAGAGTTTTCTAATTAGCCTTTGACTAGCTAATAGACTTATACTTGCATTTATTAGGTAGTCGTCTACGCCCAAATCTTTGAGCCTAACAATAGATGATAGGGCATCCTTTGTGTGTACGGTTGTGAGAACTAAATGTCCTGTGATTGCAGCCCTTATGGCAATTTCTGCAGTTTCTTTATCTCTAATTTCTCCTATCATTATTATATCTGGATCTTGTCTTAAGATAGATCTTAGGGCAGTATCAAAAGTTAGACCTATTTTTGGATTAATTGGTACCTGATTGATGCCCTCAATTTTGTATTCGACTGGGTCTTCAACTGTGATTATATTTTCATAACCAGTGTTTAATTTATTAAGCAAAGAATACAAAGAAGTAGTCTTGCCAGATCCTGTTGGTCCAGAAAATATTATCATCCCAGACTTTTTATTTAGAGATTGTTCGATTTTTTCAATAGAGTCTTTAGAAAATCCTAAGAGATTATTAGTTTTCTTAAATTCATTAATTGATAAAATTCTTAGGACGAGTTTTTCACCATTTACAGTATTTATAGTCGACAAGCGAAAATCAATATCAGGAAATTGGTCTATCTTAAGGTTAGCATCTTGGGGACGTCTTTTTTCTGCTATATCTACCTTGGCACTTAGCTTTATTTTAGTAATGAGCTTTTCATAATTTTCTCTTCTAAGTCTCATGTACTCAAATAAAACTCCGTCTATCCTAAATCTAATCTTGCCGTAATCTTCAAAGGCTTCTATATGAATATCACTCGCTCGTTTTTTGAGAGCCTCGCTAAACAAGTCTATTATAAAATTGTCGATATTTGTTTCAATATCTCTTTCGCTTATCATCAGTTGCTCCAATATTTATCATCTAATGTTCTATAGCGGATAGCTTCTAGGAGGTGTTTTTTGTTAATTTCTTCGCTTTGATCTAAGTCGGCTATTGTTCTTGACATCTTTATAACCTTGTTAAAAGACCTAACTGAAAAGTTGTATTTGTTAAAAGCAAGTTTTGCGATTTTTTCTACTTCGTCTGACAAGTGAATATATTTTTTCATCTGCTTGGTATTTAACTCAGAATTTGTTGAGATTTTCTCATCTTTGTATCGTCTTTTTTGGATTTCTCTTGCAATAGTTACTTCTCTTTTTAGCTCAGCCGAACTTTTTGATTTAGAATCATCCCTCAAATCATCGTATTTTACAGGCTTTATTTCTATATGTATATCGATTCTATCTAAGATTGGAGAAGATATTTTATTTAGGTATCGTCTGATTTCATTAAATGAGCAGGTACATTCTTTTAATGGATTGCCGAAATTCCCACAAGGACATGGATTCATTGCAGCTATTAAAATAAAGTCTGCTGGGTATTTTACTGAAGCTTGAGATCTTGCGATATTTATTTCCTTATTCTCCAAAGGTTCTCTTAGAGCTTCTATTACATTTTTTCTGTATTCTGGAAATTCATCTAAGAGTAGGACTCCCTTGTGAGCTAAAGTTATTTCTCCAGGCCTAGGAACAGAATGACCTCCACCTATAAGGGCTACTTCGCTTGATGTGTGGTGGGGCGATCTAAAGGGTCTTTCGCTAACAAGGTGGCCGCTTTCTAAAAGTCCCATTATGGAATATATTTTTGTTACTTCAACCTTTTCTTCGAAGCTCATATCAGGAAGAATAGTTGGAAGGTGTTTGGCAGAAAAAGTTTTTCCAGAACCTGGAGCACCTATCATTAAGACATTGTGATTTCCTGCTGCAGCAATCTGTAAGGCTCTTTTTAGACTTTCTTGTCCCTTTAGGTCTTTGAAATCATAATCGTATGAAATGTTATTGTCAATTTTATTAAGGTCAACCTTGTAAGGCAATTTATCTTTTTCTCTGTTTATAAAAGATACTATTTCGTTTATATTATCAAAAGGATAGATATCTACATCAGAGATAATGGCACATTCGTCTTTGTTACCATCTGCAATTATAAACTTAGTAAAACCTATTTGTCTCATGGCAATTGTCATGGCGAGCGCACCTTTTATAGGTACTATCCTTCCATCAAGAGAAAGCTCTCCTAAGAAGATATACTCATCATAAGGAAGGCTTATTACTCCCATGGATGCTAGTAGAGAAATAGCAATAGGTAAGTCTAGCTGTGTCCCTTCCTTTTTTAGATCAGCGGGCGATAGATTTATTGTGATCCTACCTGCTGGAAATTTGTAGCCAGAATTAATAAGAGCTACCCTAACCCTATCTTTGGACTCTTTTATTGAAGAATCGGGTAGGCCAACAATATTAAAGGAAGGTAGGCCTGATGTTATATCAGATTCAACCTCAACCAACTTTCCTTCTAATCCTATGAGAGTTGTCGTATTAGTTTTCGAATACATTTATATCTCCTAATCCTAATATTTTCTGGTATTTTAAAAAGTCATCGTGAGGATTTGCCCTGTAGGAAACATATTTTCCTTCCATATCTGTAAATCCAACATAGGCACAATGGAGCAATTGATGGTCTAAGTTAAAATTATGTTTAACATTTCCATAAACAGGATCTCCCAAGATAGGATGGTTTAAATGAGTCATATGAACTCTGATTTGATGAGTCCTACCTGTAACAATTTTAATCTTAACTAGGGAAAATCCATCAGCTTCTGCTACTACTTCATAATGGCTAATTGCCTTTCTTCCAGAAGGAGTAACTGCCATTTTTCTCCTGTTGTGAGGATCTCTATCCATAAAGGTCTCTATGGTCTGTGATTTCTTATCAAAAGTTCCAAAAACTATGGCATAGTATATTTTATCTACTTTTCTAGTTTCAAACATCTTTTTAAAATACTTGTAAGATGTATTATTTTTAGTAATAGCAATAAGTCCTGTCGTATCCTTATCAAGTCTATGAACAATACCTGGTCTATCATCTCCTCCAATATGAGATAGGCCGTCGTATCCATATCTATCCAAAAGTCCATTTACCAAAGTCCCTGTAACTATTTTTCCAGCAGGATGGACTATGACATTAGAATCCTTATCAATTATTGCGTAGTCATCATTTTCATAGACAATCTTAAGATCCATTGGCTCAGGGTCAATTGTAGGAACATGAAAAAGAGAATCATCTATTTCTATTTCGTCTCCTTCTTTTAACTTAAAACTTGGCTTAACTATTTTGTCATTAACTTTTATTTTTTTATCTTTGATAAAGTCTTTAATCTTTTCCCTAGGTATTTCTTCTAGTTCGTCAGATATAAACTTATCAATTCTTATTATTTCATCTGCAATCATTATCATATCTTAATTATATCACAAAACTCATACATCCATGTAGCTTGCAAATACTTATGATTATCCTATAATTATATAGTGATTGATAATAGAAATTATAAAGGAGAAAAAATGAAATTTATTTCATGGAATATAGATTCTCTAAATGCAGCCTTGACTAGTGATTCAAATAGGGCTGTTATGTCTAGAGAAGTACTTGAAACAATAAAAAGAGAAGATGCAGATGTAATTGCCCTACAAGAGACCAAGCTTCCTAAAAGTGGACCTAGCAAGAAACACAAGGAGAAATTAGCAGAGTTTTTCCCAGACTATGACTATGTTTGGACATGTTCTTGTGAAGGTGCTAGAAAATCTTATGCTGGAACAATGACCCTTTACAAAAAAGGTTTAGATGTGACAGAGACTTTTCCTAAAATAGATGCACCAGGAACAATGGATTTTGAAGGAAGAATTGTAACTTTGGAATTCGATGATTTTTATTTCACCCAAGTTTATACGCCAAATGCAGGCAATGGACTAGTGAGGCTCGCAGATAGACAAATATGGGATGAAAAATATGCCGATTATTTGGAAGGACTTGATAAAATAAAACCAGTAATTGCAAGTGGAGATTTTAATGTTGCTCATACACCAATAGATCTTGCTCATCCTGAAAATAACCACATGTCACCAGGATTTACAGATGAGGAGAGAGAAGGATTTACAAGACTTTTAGCTAGAGGTTTTACTGATACCTTTAGACATTTAAACAAAGATTTAGAAGGAGCTTATACTTGGTGGGCTCAGAGAGTAAAAACAAGTAAGATAAACAATTCAGGCTGGAGGATTGACTATTTCTTAGTATCTGACAGGTTGATGGAAAGAGTAAAATCATCAACTATAATTGATTCTGGAGATAGACAAGACCATACTCCAATTATGCTTGAAATATAAAAATTAAGTTAGACTAGTGCTTGTCACTAGTTTTTGTTTTATGTTTTATATAGATAAGTTATTACTTATTTTTAGTAATAGAAATAGAAAGATTCTTTGAGTATAATGGACAAAGATAAACTAAAAAAGGAAGATTTATGGAAAATACAAATATACCAAAACATGTTGCCATAATTCTTGATGGAAATGGAAGATGGGCAAAGAAAAGACTTATGCCTAGGACTTTCGGCCACAAGAATGGGGCAGACAATGTAGTAGACATTTGTCTATATGCTAAAGAAAGAGGAGTCAAGTATCTGAGTCTGTATGCCTTTTCTACTGAAAATTGGAAAAGACCTGACGAAGAAGTTGGCTACCTAATGAAGCTTGTCATTAAATTCATTAATGAGAAGATTGATATACTAATGAAAGAGAACTGTAAGCTATTATTTTTAGGAGATTTGTCAAAACTTCCAGAAGACACAAAAGAAATTTGTCTAAAGGGAATGGAGAAAACTTCTAAAAATGATGGTATTACTCTAAATATCGCTCTTAACTACGGTGGACGTGACGAAATAGTAAATGCCTTCAAAAAAATGCTAGATGATGGAGTAAAGAAAGCCGATATTACAGAAGAATTAATATCAGACTATCTCTATACGAAAGGTCAACCTGATCCTGATTTATTGATTAGACCAGGTGGAGAGCTAAGACTTTCTAATTTTCTAATATATCAACTAGCTTATTCCGAGCTTTATTTCACTGATACCTTGTGGCCAGATTTTACTAGAGATTCTTTTGACCAAGCTTTGGAAGAATTTGCTAGGAGAAATCGTAGATATGGTGGTTTATAATGAATCTATTCAATAGAGCTATAGGTGGAGCTATAATACTTGCTCTACTTATCTTAATTACTTATTTAGGTAGAATTTCCCTATCCATAGGGGTTATGATATTCTCATTTATAGCACTTCATGAAATAAAGGAAGCTTTAGCTAAAATTGAGATAAAACTTCCAATCAAGCTTTTATATTTTACTAACACCTTGATAATGATTGCTGCGTTTATCAATAATTCTGATATCTATATTGCAAGCCTTGCATTTTCAGTGTTATTTATGCTTATGTATATAATATTTAAACCCAAATATAGTCTATACGATGGATTTGCGACTTCATTTGTAATGATGTATGTATCATTTTTGATGAGTCATATCCTGAGGATAAAAGATGTTAATTTTGTATGGCTACTTTATATAACAGCTTGGGGATCTGATACTTTTGCTTATCTTGTGGGATCATTGTTTGGCAGACACAAGATTGAAAAAATTACCCATATCAGTCCTAATAAGACTATAGAAGGATCTATCGGTGGAATAATAGGAGCTTGCATATTAAATTCTATTTTCATAAGCGAATTTCACTTGGGAGTTGAAATTTATGAGGTTGTTATATTTACTATAATTGCGGCTGTTTTATCTCAAATAGGAGATTTGATAGCTTCATATATTAAAAGAAAAACTGGTGTTAAAGACTTTGGTAACATTATTAGAGGCCATGGGGGAATATTGGATAGGTTTGATTCTATGCTTTTTATTGCCCCAGTTTTATACCTTTTTTCTAGGTTATAAGGAGATTTGATGATTAAGATTTTAATAGCTATATTTATGTTCCTTTTTCTAATTTTGATTCACGAATTTGGACATTTTATAGTTGCAAAATTGTCTGGCATAAAGGTTAATGAATTTGCCATAGGCATGGGGCCGGCAATTTTTACTAAACAAAAGGGAGAAACACTTTATTCACTAAGGGCTATTCCAATGGGTGGATATTGTGCTATGGAAGGTGAAGATGACGAAAGCAACGATCCAAGAAGCTATGACAGGGCAAGGCCAATAAATAAATTTCTAACTATCCTTGCAGGCCCTGTTATGAATCTTTTACTTGCTAGTATAATATTTTTCATAGTTGGACTAAACACTGGAATTACTACAACAAGTATTGGCAACTTCACTGACAATTCTCCAGCCAAAGTAGCGGGTATGGAAATTGGAGATGAAGTTAGAGAAGTAAATCATACAAAGATAGACAACTTCCCAGAAATATCCCAAATAGTAAATGAATATTACAAGGATAAGGATATTAGTGAACCGATAGAAGTTAAAGTTTTTAGAGAAAGTTCTAATGAAGAAATGACTTTTGACATAAAACCTCAAAAGGAAAACGGTAATGTGTTTTTTGGAGTAGAATCTAAGCTTAGAAAGGCTAGTTTCTTTGAAGCAATCAAGCTAGGATTTTTAGAAACTGGCAAAAATATTGCACTGATTTTTGTTATCTTAGGTAAATTATTTACAGGTGAAATTGCAGTATCAGCCTTATCAGGGCCTGTAGGAGTTGTAAAAGAACTTGGTAATCAAGCTCAAAATGGACTAATGAGTCTCTTATATTTTCTAGGTTACATTAGTGTAAACCTTGGTGTATTTAACCTATTGCCAATACCAGCTCTTGATGGTTCCAAACTTGTAAGTTCCCTTTATGAGATGATTACAGGAAAAAGAATTAACAAAAAATTAGAAGAAAAAGTAACAATAGTAGGTTTTGTCCTTTTAATAGGACTTATAATCCTAATTTCAATAAAAGATATAATTTCATTATTCTAAAGGAGAAAAAATGAGAAAAAAAACTAGAAAGATTTATGTAGGAGATGTTGCAGTAGGAGGCGACTCTCCTATTTCTGTTCAATCCATGACAACAGCAAAGACAAGTGATGTAGATAGTGTCGTTGAGCAAATTAATGCTTTAGAAAAAGCAGGTTGCGATATAGCAAGATCTGCAATTAACTCTATAGAAGATGCCGAAGCTATAAGAGAAATTAAAAAAAGAGTAAATCTACCACTAGTAGCTGATATCCAATTTGATTACAAATTGGCACTAGCTGCAGTTGAAAATGGTTGCGATTGCTTAAGATACAATCCTGGAAATATTGGTGGATCTGATAAGGTGAAACTTCTTGTAGAAAAATGCAAGGAGAAAAATATACCTATAAGAATAGGCGTGAATTCAGGTTCTATATCAAGAGAGATTGTTGATAAGTTCGGTGGAGTTAATTCTGACTCCTTGGTAGCATCTGCCCTTGAAGAAGTAAAAATATTAGAAGATCTTGATTTTAGGGATATAAAAATATCTGTTAAATCATCTGATGTAAACACAATGATAGATGCCTACAGAAAATTATCAGAAAAAGTAGATTATCCACTTCACCTAGGTGTTACAGAAGCAGGTCCTTTGTATCAAGCACTTGTAAAATCATCAATAGGAATAGGTAGCCTACTAAAAGATGGTATAGGCGATACAATAAGAGTCTCTATAACTGGAGATATCCTAGAAGAAGTTAAGGCAGGAAAAGCAATCCTAAAAGCTCTAAATCTTAGAAGGGATGGACTAGATATTGTATCATGCCCAACTTGTTCAAGAACTACAGTCGATTTACCTAAAATTGTAAAAGAGGTTGAGGAGAAGACAAATGGTTTGGATGTTTCATCAAAAGTTGCAATAATGGGTTGCCCTGTAAATGGACCAGGAGAAAGTAAAGAAGCTAGTTATGGAATATCTGCTGCCAATGGTATGGGATTTTTATTTAAAAATGGAAAGACAATCAAGAAAGTTAAGGAAGAGGAAATAGTAGATACATTAATAGAAGTATTACAAGAAAGCAAAAACGATGAAAATTGATCTGGCAGATTTAATTGAAATTGATAGAGATAATTTCTTTATAACTGAGGCGGTTTTTTACCAGAAAACAAATATATTAAGCCTAGAAATAGAAGGCAATACTTATAATTTCACCAGAGAAGATAGAGAAAAACTATACGATTATTTTTCATTTGTAAATCTTGAGATAAATATAAGAAGAAAAGAAGATTATCAAGATTTAGAAATTGATAATAATGAACTTTCTCTAAATGACATAGATCAATCTAGAGAAGATGAAGAACCTATAGAAGAAAAATCTAGAGAAGATGTTGAAGAAAATGTAAGTGAAGCTGAACTTCTCATAAGACAAAGAGAAAAAAGAATTGACGATCAAATAAAATCAACTATTCAAAATAGAGAAGAAGAAAAAAAAGAAGAAATAAAGGTTGAAAATATCAACTTTGGTAGAAAAATAAAAAACGATGTTATAAATATCAAGGATATTTACGGCCTAAAGGGAGTAGCTACAGCTTTAATTGGAAAGGTCTATGGACTTAGTGTTCTTGAAACAAAAAATGGATATTTTATCTATACCTTTGACCTAGAAGATAAAACCGACGCCATATCTTGCAAGCTCTTTGCCAATAAAAAAAATAACTTCAAACTGCAACAATTTAGTGAAGGCGCAGAGGTCATGGTTGAAGGTGTGCTAAACTATGACAAATTTTCTCAAGAGGACGTATTTACAGTAAATGCAATGGTAGATGCTACCTTGGGCAAACACACTGACACTGCCTTAGACAAAAGAGTTGAACTAGAAGTTCATACAAAAATGACAAACCTTGATGGCTTTGTAGACAATAAAGATCTAATAAATACATTAAAATCTTGGAAGATGGACGCTGTCGGTATAACAGATACAGAAACTCTCCAAGCTTTACCAGATTTATATGATGCTTTGAGCAAAGAAGGAATAAGGATGCTACCTGGAGCAGAGCTTTTGTTAGTAGAAGATGAACTTAGAGTTTTGACTAATCTATCTGATGATAAAGTACCTGATATTTCTCATATAAGGGATGCATCATTTGTTGTCTTCGACTTGGAGACTACAGGTTTATCTAAATATAAGGACAGGATAACTGAAATTGGTGCAGTCAAAGTAGAAAATGGAAAGATAACTGAAGAATATAACCAACTTGTAAATCCAGAAATGGTAATATCTGAAAAAATTACAGATATAACCGGAATCACAAATGAAATGGTAGAAGATTGTCCTAAGATTGAAGAAGTGATGGGAGATTTCTTGAAATTTTGCGGAGAATCTATCCTAGTAGGTCAAAATACTGATTTCGACGTTGGCTTTATCAAGGAAAATTGTTTTAGATTGGGGATCGAATTTAACCCTTTATATTTAGATACCTTGCCAATGGCAAGAGCATTATTTTCAGATATGAAGAAATTCTCCCTAGATAAGATTGCAAGAAAATTAGAAATACCAGCCTTTAACCACCACAGGGCAAGTGACGATGCACGAGCAACTGCCCAAATATTTATCAAGATGTTTGATAGAATTATGAAAATGGATGGTATAAGTCTTCCTACTATAAATAAACTAAAAAGCTATTGGCCAAAGGCAAGACATGAGTATTTCTCAGCTACAGTTTATGCGAAAAATAAAACTGGCCTTAAAAATCTTTATAAATTAATCTCTGAATCTAGGATGAACTATTTTAATAACGAAGCAAAGACCCCTATTTCTGTTCTTGAAAAATACAGAGAAGGTCTAATAGTTGGATCTGGTGCAGACGAAGGAATATTATTTTCCTACCTTGCCCAAGGTAGAAATAAAAGTGATATTAATAAAATGCGAGATATGTTTGATTTCTACCAATTAGCACCTCTAGGAGTGTTTAGTGATGAAATAAATAAGGGTAGACTTCGTGACTTTGACCAAGTTAGACAAATAAATAAAAATATTTTAGCTATGGCCAAGGAAGATAATAAACTTGCTGTAGCAACAGGTGCTGTTAGATACCTTGAAAAGGACGATTATATCTTAAGAAATATCCTCCACAAGGGACAATATTTTAAATATCATGAGTCAGAACCCTTGTATTATTTTAGAACAACTAAAGAAATGCTTGATGAGTTTTCTTATCTAGATCCGCTTGACCAAGAAGATGTAGTAATTAGAAATCCCAAAAAGATAGTAGAATTGATCGAAGATATTAGACCAATTCCTAAGGGAACTTTCCCACCAAAGATTGAAGGTTCAGATAAAGAACTAAGAGAAACCTGCTTTAATAAAGCACATTCAATCTATGGCGATCCTCTACCTAAAATAGTAGAAGATAGACTAAATAGAGAACTTAACTCAATTATATCTAATGGATATGCGGTTCTTTATATAATCGCCAAAAAGCTTGTAGGAAAATCAAATGATGATGGATACTTAGTAGGATCCAGAGGATCTGTAGGTTCATCATTTGCAGCGACAATGGCTGATATTACCGAAGTAAATCCTTTATCTCCACACTATGTTTGCCCATCTTGTAAACATTCAGAGTTTTTTGAAGATGACCTTTTGGGAGCAGGTATAGATTATCCAGATAAGGCCTGTCCAGAATGTGGAACTATGATGAAAAAAGATGGACACAATATTCCATTTGAAGTATTCTTAGGATTTGAAGGAGACAAAGAACCAGATATAGACTTAAACTTTGCTGGAGAATACCAACCAACAATTCACAAATATACAGAAGAATTGTTTGGAGAGGGAAAAGTATTTAGAGCAGGTACAATCGGAGCTATTCAAGATAACACTGCCTTTGGGTATATCAAAAAATACAGCGAAGATTATGATGTAGAATTTACCAATGCTCAGATAAGAAAGATTCAAAGGGGACTAAAGGATGTCAAAAGAACAACAGGTCAACATCCGGGTGGACTAATAGTTGTACCAGACGATATAGAAATATTTGATATTTGTCCTATACAATATCCTGCTGATGATGGTAGAGGTGATATAAAGACTACTCACTTTACTTATAACATGATGCATGAGACCTTGTTAAAACTTGACCTATTAGGTCACGATGTACCGTCTATTATAAGGGCTCTTCAAGATTTAACAGGTACAAATCCACTTGAAATCACTATGGGAGATCCAAAGGTGATGAAGATTTTCTCATCAACTGAAACATTGGATATAAAACATGATTTTTCTAACAACGAAATAGGAACTCTAGGTATACCAGAATTTGGTACAAACTTCGTTAGAGGAATGTTAAAAGATGCCTACCCAACAAAGTTTTCAGAAATGACTAGAATATCTGGTTTATCTCACGGAACTGACGTGTGGCTAAATAACGCCCAAGATTTAGTTCGAAATGGAACGGCAAGCTTTGATGAAATTATTTCAACTCGTGATGATATAATGAATGCCCTAATCCAACAAGGACTAGACAAGAAAAAATCATTCTCAATAATGGAAAAAGTAAGAAAAGGTAAGCCACTTTCAGATGAGATCTTATCCTACATGAGGGAAAATAACGTACCAGAATGGTATATAGAGTCATGTCTTAAGATTCAATATCTTTTCCCAAAGGCTCATGCGGTTGCCTATTGTCTAATGAGCTATAGGATAGCTTATTACAAGGTGTATTACCCAGAAGCCTTTTACGCAACTTATTACAATACAAAAATTAATGACTTCAAATACTCAACTATCATAAAAGGGCTAGAAAGCATTCAAAAAGCCTTAGATGAAGTAAGAGATAGTTTCGACTTATCGCAAAGAGATAAGCAAATTAGAACAGTCTTAGAAGTTGCAGAAGAAATGGCAGCAAGAGATATAAAATTAGAAAAAGCTGATATATACAAATCTGAAGCCACCAAATTTTTATTAAGCGATAGAAAAGGCTACATCCTTCCACCCTTATCATCAGTAGATGATGTAAGTGAAGCTATGGCATACGATATAGTAAGGGAAAGAGAAAAGGGAGAATTTATATCTATAGAAGATTTAAAACAAAGGACTTCAGTAAATAAAAACGCCCTAAATAGCCTAAAATCGCTGGGAATAATAGAAGGAATCCAAGAAAAAAACCAAATGTCTTTATTTGATGGATTGTTTTAACAAAAAAGGAGCAAAATATATGCTCCTTTTTACTTGTTTAATTTTTTAATTTGATTTTTAATCAATCTCGCTCCTGCGTTAGCTAGGTTATTTAAATCATTTATTCGGACGAAATCTTTATAGAAAAGATAGGCGGCGTTTTCTGGATTGTCTTTGTGGATAAGAGCTGCTATTTTCATGTTTTTCTTTCTTAATTGATTTATTTCATCTTTGTAATCTGTAAGTGCAGCTTGTTCCTTGTATGGTTTATTTAACGAAAATCCTTCTGTTATCAGTGGCTTGATATCACTGGGACTTGCATCTGTTAATATTAAAAGAAGTTCGTTTTTAGTATTTTTATCTGTAATTGAGGAAATGGCTCTCATTGCTAACCCGTCTCTGTTAAATCCAATTGTTTTATAAGAAAATATTCTGTTGACGTCGGTTTTTTCATCAAAAGCTTTTAGAAAAGTAAGAGCTGTGTAATCGTTAACGGTAGAATAGCTTATAATTCTATTATTTATATTATTTTTACTAAGTGCCTTGGAGAGGATATAAGCTTCACTTGCTACGATTTCTTGTTTGTAGAGTAGGGAGTTAGATCCATCTAAAAGGATCGTTACTCTAAATATATCTTTATTATCATAAGTTTTTTTAGTAAAAATCTTTGGATTATTTCCCACTTTTGCTTTCCACGCAAGAGAACCCACGAGCATTCCTTCTTTTGAAAGAAAAGAGTCAGAGTCATTTATAGAATTTAGTGATAGTTTTATATTTTTTGCAAGTCTATTAATTATTCTCTTATTTTTATTTTCATTTTCTTTGTAGTAGGTATAATTTCTTTCTCTTGCTTTTTGATTTAGACTATTTATAATATCATAAGAATTGGTAGTTTCACCTTTGGTAAAGTATACATGTGATTTCTTGTGCTTATCAACAGCGCACATTTCGTTTATTAGTAGTTCTTTTTCTAAGCTAAATAGCGGTATACCGAAAGTCTTAATTATTTCTTCTCTCTTAGAATTTCTTCGCCTAGCTACAAATTTTTCTATGAAGTTATTGGTTGACGCATTTTTATTTTTAAAAATATCTGCTCTATTAGACCTTTCTAGTTGGTAGACACCTTTTATATTAAATAGAGAAAAGCTAATATTTAATGGACTAATATATTTCTTTTTTTCTGAGAAATTAAGATATTTTTTAAATAGATATAGAATTTCACTAGATAAATTCATAGGATTTGTAGCAGAATCTAAGGAAAAATTATTATATATCAGGTTTTCTTTTTCTAATAATTTATATTTTATTCCAAGAATATCTGAACATTTTTTCATTATGAGACTGTAATATAAGTTTTCCTTAAGGGCTAGGTTTCTTCTTCTAAGGTCATTTTTATCCGCTAGGAATTCTCTTGCATAATCATATCTTAAGGTTTTAATATGAGGTCTATTCTGATATTCTCTTTTGTAGCAGATATCTTCCAATAAATATATTGCAAAAAGGTCAAACCTATCCCTATTCTTATTATTTTCCCGAAGACTAAATAGTTTTTCTATGGTGTCTTTACCAAAATATTTTATTGATAGACCTATAATTAGATTAGTATAAAAATCAGGATTGCCACTAAGATCGAATCCAACAAGAGGAGGTTTAAAATTATATAACTTTGCTCCGTTGTATATTTGGTTATATATTCTATTTTCTTCATTGAAAGATTTTTTATTCAAACATATCTCCGTAATATATTTTTTCTTTAAATCTAGATTTGATAACATCTGTAATTAAAGCCTGTTCGAAACTATCAAATACTTTGTTTACTAGACACATCCTAAGAGCTTCATTGTATTCGAGTCCATTCTTGGCGAGATCAATGGAATCAAATATTCCTCTAAGATCAATCGCATTTTCAGATATTTCGTTATTATCTGCTTTTAATTTGATATCGTAGAATAATTCAATAATCTGGCTTAGCATATCTTCTTTTAAATCAGGATAGTTTTCTTTTAGCAATAGTTTGAGATTTTCTTCTTCAATTGTTGGCATATCAATTATTACAAACCTTGAGAGGAGAGCTTCGTTTAGCTCACGAGTTCCCTCGTAGTTATAATTCATTGTTGCTATAAATCTAGTTGCAGGATGAATTTTAATCAATTCATATGCTGGTATATCAATTATTCTCCTGTAGTCTAAGACGGAATGTAGAGTCGCCATAGCTTCATTTCTAGCCATATTTATTTCATCCAAAACTAGAAAGCCACCTGCTTCACAAGCTTTTGTTACTGGTCCTTTTCTAAAAACAACTTCACCATCTTTTAAAGTATCAGTTCCTATGAGGATTGATGTGTCGATATTTACATGAAAAGAAACATTCCACATAGGTCTTTTAAATAAGGCTGACAAGTTTTCAGCGAGAACATTTTTACCTGTAGATTTAGCTCCCACTAAGAGTATATTTTTACCTGATAAAATAGCTGTAATTGCTTTGTGAATAACTGAGTCTCCGCGGTAAGTATACTTTGGATGTGCAATTCTGTTTTTGTATTCGGGTTTTGTAGTATAATTATTTATAAATTGTCTTATTTTATTATCATTATCTAGCATTTTATTTCTCTATTGGTATTTCATTTGCAACAAAAAGTTTCTTAAAACTACCTAGTCCAAAGGCAGATATGGTAATCTCTTGATCGTCTTTTACATACATTGATATAGTTGGGTTATAAAAGATGTCTATATTTTTAATATTTGTTTTTAGGTATCTACTATTATCATCATCCTTAAAACTTACGTCAAAATCTACAGTACCTATACCACAACAAGCTGCCTTTTGGTCAAGGTCAGGATTTATATATATCTTATTGAGTTTCTTTTTGTCTAGAAAATCTATAGCTTTTTTGTCTAAGATAAATTTCATTTTTCCTCCTAATAAAAAAGGGGATGGCAAATGCCACCCACCTTCATATTTTTAGTCTAATTTAATAGCTTCAATTCTTCTTCTATTTTTCTTAGATACTTTTACAACGTAAACTGCATAAGCTATTGCTAATATACCTGCTATTGGATAAGCGATCTTATAGTCTTGTCCAAATCCGAGTTTGTCAGCATTAATTATAAAGGCAAATACTATGAAAGTATAGAAGATTCCTGGAATCAATGTTATTAGGTAGTTCTTATTATTATAGATTAGATAGCTTGTAGCTACAGCTAGGGCAAAGATTGCCACGAATTGGTTTGTAAATCCGAAGTATCTCCAAAGAATGTTGAATCCTTCAGGGTTAGATTTAGCAAAGTAAAGAATAGCTGCTGCTGGTACAAATAGACAAGCTGCAAGTCCTGCTCTTTTAGCTGGAACTTTTTGGTCTATATTTAATTCTTCTGCAACTATAAGTCTAAGTGATCTAAAAGCAGTATCACCTGATGTGATTGGTAGAGCAATAACACCGATGATTGCGATAAGACCACCAATATTACCCATGAAGTATCTAGAGATTTCTCCAACCATCAATGTACCTGGAGTGTCAAGTGCAGCAGTTCCTGTTGAGAAAATTACCATAGCACCTGCAGCCCAAACCATAGCGATAATACCTTCAGCTATCATTGTTGAGTAGAATGTTCCTCTAGCTTCTCTTTCTGTCTTTACGGTTCTAGATACTAGTGTAACTTGAGATCCGTGGAAACCAGAGAGGATACCACAAGCAACTGTAATAAAGAATGATGGGATGAACTTTTGTCCTAGTGGGTGCTCTGCAAGTAGACCTTGTCCTTCAAATGAAAGATTTGCATTTCCTTTAAATATAATTCCTATGAATACTCCAATTGCAGAGATGATTAGGAAGGCACCAAATATAGGATAGATTCTTCCGATTAGTTTATCAATTGGTAGTACAGTTGATAGGATATAATAAGCGAAAATTACAGCATAGATAATCCAAATCACATTTGAGTTAGGGTCAGCGCCCATTACGTCGTTTGCAATTAAATCTCCAGGTGTATAGACAAATACGACACCAGTTAGTAGAAGTAGGATAGCAATTACTATATTGTAAAACTTCCTAGCGCCTTCACCTATGTATTTACCAACAAGTTTTGGAACTTGGCTACCACCATTTCTCATAGAAATGAAGCCTGTACAAAAATCGTGAACTGCACCAGCAAATACACAACCGATTGGAATTGCAATGAATGCAATAGGTCCAAATAAAATACCTTGGATAGGTCCTAAGATTGGGCCAGTACCAGCGATATTTAGTAGGTTTATTAGCCAGTTTTTCTTCTCACTCATGGCTACAAAGTCAACACCGTCAGCTTTTCTAACAGCTGGAGTTTCGCGGTCATCTGGTTCAAGTTGTTTTTCAACATACTTAGAATAACCAATACCACCGACAATTAGTATAATAATACCGATAATAAATAATGTCATGATTACCTCCTTTTATTATCTTAATTTAATTATAAATGTTTTAATGAATAATTACAAGACAATAACGATTTCATATTTATAATATTTATATTTAGCAAGCTAAATTTATATTAAAATAAAAGATTAAATGTAAATCTTAAAAATTGAATATCATCTATTATAAAGTATAATGAATGTAGCAAAAGAGTGGGGGTTGGTTTCCACTCTTTTAATATGTTATGAGGTGAAGGAAGGTAGTATGGATTTAACAAATAGACTTAGGGAAATCTTTGAAGCTGATATTAGTGAATTGGGATATGAACTAGTTGATATTGAATATAAGGGCAGTAAAGGAAATAAAATCCTTACATTTTTTATATTCAATGAAGAAGGTATCACAATTGACGATTGCGAGAAGGTGAGTGCTTTTTTAGATACTAGACTAGATGAACTTGATCTTATTAAAGATTCATATTATCTTGAGGTATCTAGCCAAGATTTGTCAAGACCACTTAAAACTGATAGAGACATCGAAAGAAACATCAACGAAGTGTTGAAAGTCAAAATGAAAGATGGGGAAGTTTTTCTTGGCAAGGTTAGCGATATAAATGAAGATACTTATGAGTTTGATTTAGAAGATGGTACTTCTAGACAAGTAAATAAGAGCGATGTAAAGCAAATAAACATAGAGATTGTTTTCTAAGGAGTATGTATGAACAATGATTTTATGCTAGCTTTAGATGAGCTATGCAAAGAAAAAGGGCTGGATAAGGCAACAATTTTAGACGCCTTGAAAAAAGCTCTTATAAAAAGCTATCAAAAAAATTATGATAATCAAGAAAATGTCGATGTAATAATTGATGAAGAGAGTGGGAAAATAGAAGTATTTGCCCTAAAAAATGTTGTAGAGGAAGTTGAAGATTCTATTAGTGAAATATCTATAAAAGATGCTAAGAAAATCAATCAAACATATGATTTAGGTGATGTAGCAAGGATAGAACTTACTCCAAAGAATTTCGGTAGAGTGGCAGCTCAAACTGCAAGAAATATAGTTATCCAAAAAATTAGAGATGCCCAAAGAGATTCTTTGTATGGCGAATACATTGAAAGATCAAATGAAATGATTACAGGTCTAATCCAAAGGGCTGATAATTATAACTTGTATGTTAATTTAGATAAAATAGAAGGCGTAGTTCCACTAAAAGAGCAAGTTCCAACAGAAAATTACGCACCAAATGAAAGAATGAAATTCTTAATTAAAGAAGTTAGAAATTCTTCAAAAGATCCACAAATAATCTTATCTAGATCTAGTCAAGATTTAATTACAAGATTGTTTGAGCTTGAAGTTCCAGAAATTACTGAAGGAGTTATTGAGATTTATTCAATAGCTAGAGAAGCTGGTTCTAGAACTAAGATGGCAGTATTTTCAAATGATGAAACAATAGATGCTGTCGGTGCTTGCATTGGATTTAAGGGTGCTCGTGTAAACTCTATAGTTGAAGAACTCCAAGGAGAAAAGATTGATATAATAAACTTTGATAAAGATATCAAGGTATTTATATCAAATGCATTGTCTCCTGCAGATATAATTGATGTAATAGTTAATGAGAAAAACAAACAATCGCTAGTAGTAGTTTCATCAGACCAACTTTCCCTTGCAATTGGTAAGGAAGGACAAAACGCAAGACTTGCGGCAAGACTTACTGGTTGGAAGATAGACATCAAGAGCAAGGAAGAATTTGATACTTTAAGTCAAGATGATATAGATGAAATATTAGGATTAAACGAGGTTGAAGATCCTCATATAGAAGAATCAGAAGAAGACGACGAAGAAATCCTAGATATAATAGATGAAGAAAGTGAAGGAACTAGCGAAAGTTCTAAGCTAATAGATGATGAAGAATCTTTAGAAGAAGAATCAGAAGAAGATTATATAGAAAAAATAGACAGTGAAGATGATATTCATGAGGATTAATTAAATGAAAAAAGCTAGAAAAATCCCACAAAGAAAGTGTGTCGTTTGTGGTAAGCTTAAGGACAAAAATGACCTTCTAAGAATTGTAAACAACAAGGAAGAAGGGATTTTAATTGATGAATCAGGAAAGAAAAACGGACGCGGAGCATACATTTGTAAGAGCAAAGAGTGTCTTGAAAATGCGAAGAAAACTAATAAGCTAAACCGAGTTTTTAAACAAAAAGTTTCAGATGAACTTTACGAGGAGTTAGAAGCTTATGAAGTAAATTGAGGAGATTTATATGGCAGATAAAATTAGAGTATATGAATTAGCAAAAGAAAACAACATGGCAGCTAAAGAGATGGTTAAACTTTTAAATGATGAGTTTGGCTTAAATATAAAGTCTCATATGTCAATGGTTGGCGGTTCTGATCTTGATATAATAAACGAATATTTTGATGAACTTAAAGGTGATAAGGAAGAAAAGAAGCCAAATAAGAGCAAGTCAAATAAAAAAGAAAACAAAAACCACAAGAAGAATATGGCTAAGACTATAGAAGAGGAAGATTTCGAAGAGTTTGAAGAAAAACCAAAGAAAAAGAAAAGAAAGAAAAAATCTAAAAACAAGAAAACTTCCAAAGTGAGCAGAAAACAAGCTGACGAGAAAAAAGACAATGGAATTATTGAGATTCCAGAAACTGTAAATGTAAAAACTTTTGCTGATAGAATTGGCGAAAATCCAAATTCAGTTATAGGAAAACTAATCGGCCTTGGAGTTATGGCAGGATTAAATGATCAAATTGACTTCGAGCAAGCCCAATTAGTTGCCCTTGACTTTGGCAAGGAGATAAGCCTAGAACAAGAGTATGATGCCATTGAAGAACAACAAGTAGAACTAGACTATGAGGATAAGGAAGAAGATCTTGTAAAAAGACCTCCTGTTGTTTCAGTAATGGGACACGTTGACCACGGTAAAACATCTATATTAGATAGTATTAGATCAACTAGAGTAACTAGTGGAGAAGCGGGTGGAATAACCCAACACATAGGTGCATCTGTAGTTGACCTTGATGGAAGAAAAATATCATTCCTAGATACTCCAGGTCACGAGGCCTTTACAGAAATGAGAATGAGAGGAGCTCAATCTACAGATATTGCTATCCTTGTAGTAGCTGCAGATGATGGTGTAATGCCACAAACAGTTGAGGCGATTAACCACGCTAAAGCTGCTGATATTCCAATAGTTGTAGCAATCAATAAAATAGATAAAGAAGTAGCTGATCCAAATAGAGTAAAACAAGAACTAATGGAACACGGTCTTGTATCTGAAGAGTGGGGTGGAGATACCATCATGGTTCCAGTATCTGCTCATACTGGTGAAGGAATCGAGGAACTCCTTGAAATGGTACTTCTAGTTGCTGAAATGAGAGAGCTAAAGGCAAATCCAAATAGAAATGCAGTGGGAATTATAGTTGAAGCTCAACTAGATAAAGCAAGAGGAGCAGTTGCAACTGTTCTTGTCCAAAAGGGAACCTTACATGCAGGAGATTATGTTGTAACAGGATCATCTTCAGGAAGAATTAGAGCTATGTTTAACTCACTTGGAGAAGCAATAGACGAGGCAACTCCATCAATGCCAGCCCAAATTTTAGGTTTATCTGATGTGGCAGAGGCTGGGGATATGATTTATGCAGTTGAGGATGAAAAACTTGCTCGTGAATTTGCCCAAAGAGCAGCAGAATTTAAACGTGAAGAACACCTTAAAGCAAAAGCAAATACTAACCTTGAAGATATGTACTCTGATATTGCAGAAGGTGAGTTAAAAGAGCTAAATATTATAGTTAAAACTGACGTTAAGGGAACAGTTGATGCTGTAAGTCAATCTTTAGTTAAACTTTCAAATGAAGAAGTTTTAGTTTCTGTTATAGCTGGAGCTGTAGGAGGTATTACAGAATCAGATGTACTTCTAGCTCAAGCATCTAATGCGGTTATCATTGGATTTAACGTAAGACCAACCCAAGGCGCCCTAGAAAGAGCTAAGGATAATAACATCGAAATTAGAACATATTCTGTAATATATGAAGCAATCGAAGATGTAGAAAAAGCTATCAAAGGTATGCTTGATCCTGAATTTAAGGAAGTTGTCCTTGGACGTGCTGAGGTTCGTGATACCTTCAAGGTACCAGGAGCAGGAACAGTTGCAGGAGTTATGGTAACTAACGGTTCTGTTCCAAGAAGAGCAAAAATCAGATTACTTCGTGACAATATAGTAATTTTTGATGGAGATATTACATCAATGAAGAGATTTAAAGATGACTCCAAAGAGCTTGCTCAAGGTTATGAAGGCGGAATCGGTCTAAATAGATTTAACGATATCAAAGTAGGCGACGTGATGGAAGCTTACGAAATGGTTGAAAAGGAAAGAGATTAATGAATAAAAGAAGAACAGAAAGAATTTCTTCTGAAGTTAAAAAAGAATTATCCAAAATTCTAAGAGACGACCTAAACGATCCAAGATTAAGCATGGAGGCTATGGTATCTATAACAGATGTTGAAGTTACAAATGATTTGTCATATGCTGATTGCTATGTCAGTGTTCTTGGAGATAGCCACAATAAAGAAGACGTATTAGAAGCTTTGGACCAAGCCAAAGGTTACATCAAAATTCTGATTGGCGAGAGAATGAGGCTTAGGTCAATGCCAGAATTTAGGTTTAAACTTGATGAATCCATAGAACGTGGTGCTTATATGGATAAACTTATAGAAGAAACAATTGCAAAGGATAAAAAAACCAATGAAGATAGAAAGAATCAGTAAAGAAAAATTAGATAAATTCAAAGAACTTGTTGATAATGCAGAAACAATAGCTATTGCAAGTCACATAAACCCAGATGGAGACAATCTGGGTTCTACCCTTGCTCTTAGAAAAAGTTTGGAGCTTTATGGTAAGGATGTAGAAGTTCTAGCGAATGATACAATCGATGATTATTTACAATTTTTACCAGAAAAAGAAAACTATAAAGCACCTTCTAGAGATTCCTATGACTTGTTTATGATCCTAGATTGTTCAGAATTTGATAGGATTACTGATAAACTAACACCTATAGCTAAAGCATCTAAAAATACTTTGGTTATAGACCATCATGTTGGCGGTGGAATAGATACTGACCTAAATCTAATCTATGATACTGCACCTGCAACATGTGAGTTGGTTTTTGAAATTATAGATAGGTTAAATCTTCCAATAGATAAAGATATAGCTACATTGATATATACAGGTCTATGTACTGATACAGGTAGGTTCCTTTATGCAAATGTTAGTGAATACACCTTTAATGCTGCAGGAAAATTATTAACCTTAGGCGCAGATAGCGAATATATCTATAGAAATCTTTACCAATCAAAACCAATAAAGGTTATGAAATTCCAAACAGAAGTTATTGCTAATGCTGAGTTTTTTGACAAAAAAGCATACTCTGTCATATCAAAAGACCTTGTAGAAAAACATGGCGTACAAATGGGTGATGCTGAAACAGTTGTAGGCATGCTAAGAGACCTAAATGAAGTAAATGTATCCATGATATTAAAAGAATATGATAATGGAGAATACAAGGTATCACTTAGAAGTAAAGACTGTGATGTAGCCAAAGTTGCAAGAGAAAATGGTGGCGGTGGCCACATAAAAGCAAGTGGATTTTCAATATTTGATGATTCATTAGAATCTGCAAGTGCCAAGGCTCTAACTATATTAAAGGAAATAGATGCATAGCGGTATCTTAAATATAAACAAGAAAAAAGGCATATCTTCTGCTAAGTGCGTTTCGCTTGTAAGAAAAGCCTTAAATCAAAAAAAAGTTGGACACACGGGAACTCTTGATCTTGAAGCATCAGGAGTTCTTCCTATAGTAGTAGGAAAAGCTACTAGAGTATCTGACTATATGATGGGCAAGGATAAAACTTATGAAACTCTTATAGAATTCGGCAAGAAAACAGATACCTTGGATGCAGCTGGAGAAGTTATAGATAAGAGTGATAAGCAAATAACAAGAAGTGATTTAGAAGAAGTCCTTAAAAATTATGGGGGTGAGATTACTCAAATACCACCAATGTATTCAGCGCTTAAAGTAAATGGGAAAAAACTTTATGACCTAGCAAGGGAAGGTATAGAGATTGAAAGAAAAAAACGCAGAGTAACTATATACGATATAGAACTTCTTGATTTTAACTTTCCCTATGCAAAATTAAAGGTAACCTGCTCCAAAGGAACCTACATCAGAACCTTGGTTGACGATATAGGAGAAGAATTAGGAACATTTGCCTTTGTAAAAGACTTGTGCCGAGTTAGGGTGGGAGACTTTAGAATTGAAGATTCTATAGACTCTGATGAAATTTTAGAGATGGATAAAGAAAATCTTATTTTAAGCCTTAACAATTTAGATATGGCGTTAGATAATTTTCCAAGATATGACCTTGACAAGAAGTATTTCCCTAATGCAATAAATGGCATGACTATAAGAATAGAGGATAAGCTAGAAGAAAAAGTTAGAGTTTACGTTGGTGATGAATTTATAGGACTTGGTAAAAGTTTTACAAATGGGGAAGAATATTTTCTAAAAATGGAGAAAGTATTTTATGATAGAAAAGATTAAAATATATGACCTAAATATAGACTTGCCTGATCTTGAGAGAAAGGCGGTTTCCCTAGGAAACTTCGATGGCGTACATTTAGGTCATCAAAAATTAATGAAAAACAACTTAGAAATAAGCAAAAAATATGATCTAGAGCCTGCGGTTTTGTTGTTTAAGGAAAATACAAAACTTAGACTAAAACAAGAAAAAGAATACATGACAAGCCTAGAGGATAAGATTGAAATATTAGCATCTATGGGAATTGAGACTTTTTGCTTGATAGATTTTGATGAAAAGTTTATGAATCTGTCACCTAGAGAATTTATATCAGAAATAATTAATAAAAAGCTCAATGCATCTTATGTGATTTGCGGCAAAGATTATAGATTTGGTAAAAAAGCTTCAGGTGATATAGAAACTTTAGCTAAATTTGAGGAAAGATATGATTATAAGACATCTGTTGTTGATTTTGAAAAGGAAGATCGTGACAATAAGATATCTTCAAATCATATAAGAGATATTATTAGAGAAGGAAATATCAAAAAAGCAAATAGGCTTCTTGGCAGAAATTATAAAATAAAAGGAAGAGTGGTTGACGGAATGAAAAGAGGCAGAACCCTAAATTTCCCAACAGCAAACCTTGATTTAAGCTTTAATTACGTTTTGCCAGTGGATGGAGTCTATCTTACTAAGGTAAATGTAGATAACGAATTCTACTATGGATTGACCAATATCGGTACAAATCCAACTTTTGAAAATGCAGATAGAAAGATCGAGACATATATATTAGATTTTGATAAGAATATATATGGTAAGGATATAAGTATAGAGTTTATTGATTTCTTTAGATATGATATCAAGTTTGATTCAAAAGAAGCCTTGATAGATCAAATGAATTCTGATAAAGCTAAGGCACGAAACTATATAGAAAACATAGATAAATAGATATATTTAATTTTACAAAATAATTTTATCTAGTATAATATTTTACGGTACCTTTACTAAGTGATTGAAACCTCGACTTTTACTTGGTAATGGCAAATACAATAAACGGAGGAAATTATGTTAAATACAGAAGAAAAACAAGCAATAATCAAAGAATACCAATTAGAAGAAGGAGATACAGGTTCTCCAGAAGTACAAATTGCAATCCTTTCAAAAAGAATTGCTGACTTAACAGAACACTTAAAATCAAACAAAAAAGATCACTCTTCAAGAAGAGGTCTTTACAAAATGATTAGACGTAGAAAAGGTATGTTAAACTACCTAAGAGACAACGATATCGAAAGATACAGAGCAATCGTTGAAAAACTAGGTTTAAGAGGTTAATTTTTATGGCGGGGATTTACCCGCCTTATTTTATATAGGAGTAAAGATGGTAAAAACTTATAAATACACATCAAAATTAGGAAAAGACTTTGAAGTTACCATTGGAAAGTTTGCTGAACAAGCTAATGGTGAATGTTACATAAGAAGTGGAGATACTTCAATGCTTGTAACTGCAGTAGCTAGCGAAAAGCCTAGAGAAGGAATTGACTTCTTCCCATTAATTTGTGATTTTCAAGAAAAACTTTATGCAGTTGGAAAAATTCCAGGTGGCTTCTTAAGAAGAGAAGGAAAATCAAGTGATGAAGCAACTCTTATTTCTCGTCAAATGGATAGACCTCTAAGACCACTTTTCCCAGAGAATTATTATAACGATGTACAAATCATAGCAACAGTATTGTCTATGGATGAAGATAACCTTCCTGATCCACTTACTACTATAGGTGCGTCTATTGCACTAGGTATATCAGATATACCTTTTGATGGTCCAGTTGGAGCATGTATGGTAGGCAAGGTTGATGATAAATTTATAATAAATCCTAACAAGGAAGAAAGAGAAAAATCTACTCTAGAGCTAACTGTTGCAGGTAAAAAAGGTGCAATCAACATGGTTGAAGCTGGTGCCAATGAGCTTAGTGAAAGTGATATGCTAGAAGCTATGCTACTTGCTCTAGAAGAAATTGGACACATTTCTGATTTTATCCAAACTATAATTGATGATATTGGAAAAGAAAAAGCTGAAGTTAGCGAAATTGAAGAAACAGAGCTAGATAGATTAATATCAAAAGATTTTGAACAAGATATTAAAGATTCTATAAGAACTACAGATAAAACTGAAAGAGAAGACAATATCTTTAGGATAGAAGAAGAAGCAAAAGCTAAATATCTCGAAGAATACCCAGAATCAGAAGATGAAATTCATAGAAGAATAGATAATATCATGAAAAAAGAAGTTCGTCGTATGATTTCTATAGATAAGATCAGACCAGATGGACGTGATCTAACAGAAATAAGACCTTTATCAGCAGAGGCTGGACTTCTACCAAGAGTACATGGATCTGGATTGTTTAAAAGAGGACAAACTCAAGTTTTATCAGTAGTGACATTGGGTTCTCCTGCTGATGTTCAAATAATAGATGGACTAAATCGTGAAGAAATAACAAAAAGATACATGCACCAATATAACTTCCCACCATTTTGTGTAGGAGATGTTAGACCACTAAGAGGACCAGGACGTCGTGAAATCGGTCATGGTCGTTTGGCAGAAAGAGCTCTAGTTCCAGTTCTTCCAGATGAAAGTGAATTCCCATATACAATCAGAGTTGTATCTGAAGTTCTATCATCAAACGGATCAAGCTCACAAGCATCTATCTGTGGATCTACCCTATCTTTAATGGATGCGGGTGTACCAATTAAAAAACCAGTTGCAGGTATAGCTATGGGACTTATCAAAGAAGACGATTCTATATCAATTCTTACAGATATCCAAGGATTAGAAGACCACCTAGGAGATATGGACTTTAAGGTAGCTGGTACTCGTGACGGTATAACAGCCCTTCAAATGGATATGAAGATTTCTGGTATAACTAGAGAAGTGTTAGAAAAATCTCTAGCTGATGCTCACGATGCTAGAATGAGAATTCTTGATGTAATTGAAACTGCAATCAAATCGCCTAGAGCAGATATTTCCGACTATGCTCCAAGATTATATACAATAGATATTGATCCTGAAAAGGTTCGTGACGTTATCGGTTCTGGTGGAAAAACAATCAACAAAATAATTGATGCGACAGGTGTAAAGATAGAAACTGAAGATGATGGACATATAACTGTTGCTTCAGATAATGGTGAAAGTGGCAAGAAGGCAATCGAGATGATAAAGGCTATTGTTACAGATCCAAAACCTGGTGATATCTACACTGGTAAGGTCGTAAGAATCATGAACTTTGGTGCATTCGTTGAGATTGCAATCGGTAAAGAAGGACTCTTGCACATTTCACAAATCGACCATCACAGAGTTGAAAAAGTTGAGGATGTGCTAAGTGTAGGCGATGAAGTAAAAGTTAAGGTAACTGAAATTGACAGACAAGGTAGGATAAACCTATCTCGCAAGGCTCTTTTAGAAAAACCTGAGGCTTGGCCAGTAGAAGAATCACCTTACAAGAAGAATAAAGATAAGTAAGATATAATACGGTAAACTGTCTTCGGGCAGTTTATTTTTTATGTCCTTTATTATATAATTGAAATAGAGGTGAAAATGACCAATAAAAATCAAAATAGAATTAGAAAAAAGTCAAATAAAAAATCGCCTAATAGAACAAAGGCGAAGAAAACTAGAGAATTTACTTTTGATTTGAAGAAATTTTCCATAATAATGATGTTCATACAGATTATTTTATTTGTATTTATTTTAAGTTCGAATACTGGGATTATGGGAGATTTTCTTTCAGATTACTTCTCCAAAATATTTGGAAAACTTGCACTACTTGTTCCAGTTATCATATTCTTTAGCTTTTTATTTGTTGCTAAAGGAAGTTTTAGGAGAAACATCTCAAGGTTTATATTAGTCTATCTAATATTTCTTTTAACCTTGGCTATCTTTTCTAGGTCTACTATTAGAAATGACCTAGAGTGGACTATCCAATACGCTATGGTTCAAAAAGCAGACGCTGGTGGTGCTGTAGGTGGAATTTTATGTTATTTTTTAGTTAACCTGATAGGAAATGTAGGTCTTTATATATTATATGGACTAAGTATTGTTTTCTTGATAGTTGACCTAAGCCCTTTTACTTATATTGAGTTTTTAAATCAAATTAAGGAAATGCTACAAACACTCATTAGTAAAATAGCTGAGTTTGCTAGACAAAAAACTAAATCTATGAAAGAAAAGAAAGCTTCAAGAGAAAAGATAGATAAGGAAATAAACCAAGAAGAGGTTAAAAATTACAATCCTTTACCAGTAGAAGATGAGAAAATTAAACCTAAAGAAGAAAAGGTAGAAACAAAGGTTAAGAGAAAACCATTAAAGACCTATGATTTGGATAGTTTGGGAGATGCCAAGGTTAATAATTATAAGTCAAGGCAGGTTGAATTTGCTGATCTAAATGAGAACTTTAGAAGAGAATTTGGTAACTATACTTATCCAGCAATAGATCTTTTAGAAGATAGAAATAGTGACGGTGGAGTAGATGATGGAGAAATCAGACAAAGAGCTGTTGCTATAGAAGAAACTTTGGATTCTTTTGGTATAGATGGAAAAGTTGTTCAGATAGATGTAGGACCAACAGTTACTTGCTATGAGCTAAAACCACAAAGAGGTGTCAAGGTAAGTAAGATTGTAAACCTAGCTGATGATTTGGCTCTATCTCTTGCTACAAGCGGAATAAGAATCTTAGCACCTATTCCTGGAAAAAGCCATGTAGGAATTGAAGTGCCAAATGACAAAAAGGAAGTCGTAGGCCTAAAAGAAATATTAGCATCAGAAAAATATGTTAAGTCCAAATACAAGATTCCATTCGCCATGGGAAAATCAATATCTGGTGATGTTGAAGTATCTGCTATCGAAAAGATGCCTCACCTTTTAGTATCTGGAGCTACAGGATCTGGTAAATCTGTTTGTATCAATACAATAATAATGTCAATTCTATACAAACATTCACCAAATGGTGTAAAACTTCTCTTGGTAGACCCAAAGGTAGTAGAACTTTCTATCTACAATGGAATCCCACATCTAATTATGCCAGTTATAACAGATCCTAAAAAGGCATCTTCCTCTTTATTTTGGGCTATATCTGAAATGGAAAAAAGGTACAAACTTTTTGAAAAACATCATGTTAGAGATATAGTAGGCTACAAAAAAGCTCAAGAATCAGACGACTCTATGGAAAATTTACCATATATAGTTATCATAATAGACGAGTTAGCTGATTTGATGATGACTGTAGGAGCTGAGGTTGAGGATTATATAACAAGACTTGCCCAAAAATCAAGAGCTTGTGGAATCCATCTAATAATAGCAACCCAAAGACCAACTGTTGATGTAATAACAGGAACAATCAAAGCAAATATCCCATCAAGGATCTCCTTTGCAGTTACAAGTCAAATTGACTCTAGGACAATCTTAGATGCTCAGGGAGCTGAGAAACTTCTTGGCAAGGGTGATATGTTGTATCAATCTAGTGATTCAATGAAACCAACTAGGATTCAGGGAGCATTTGTCTCTGATGATGAGGTAATGAATGTAGTACAAGCTATCAAAGAGGGAAACGAAAGTGACTATGACCAAGAAGCCATAGAGAAGGTCGAAGAAGTAGCTGTAAAAGAATCAAATCCAAGTGATGATGAAGATGAATTAATAGATGAAGCAATTAAAATTATTATAAATGAAAATACAGCATCTGTTTCAATGCTTCAAAGAAAGCTTAAGGTTGGTTATGCAAGAGCAGGAAGAATAATAGATCAGCTCGAACAAAGAGGAGTAGTCGGAGGATATGAAGGATCAAAACCAAGAAAAGTTCTTGTAGATAGGTCCTATTTTGAAGGAGAAAATAATGAATATAGCTAATAAGATAACACTTGTAAGACTGTTTTTGATACCAGTTTTCGTAATTGTATTTATGATTGAGGGCAGAAGTATGAATATAGCTGCCATTATATTTATAGTTGCCTCTTTAACAGATGCCCTTGATGGTCACCTTGCTAGAAGTAGAAATTTAATCACAAATTTTGGAAAATTTGTAGATCCTTTGGTAGATAAGGTTTTGACTATGGCAGCATTTTTAGTACTAGTAGAAGATGGAACAATAGCAGCTTGGTCAGTTATTATAATAATTTCAAGAGAGTTAATTATAACAGGATTTAGAACCTTAGCTGCTGATTCAGGTATTACAATAGCTGCAAGTATGTGGGGAAAGGCAAAGACAACCAGCCAAATGATTGCTTTAGTTCTGCTTTTACTAAACTCTCAATTACTAAATGGAATTGGAATGTATGTTTACTACCTAGCTGTAATATTGACAGTGATATCTGGAGTAGATTATTTAGTTAAAAATAAAAAAGTTCTAGATTTAGAAAATATATAACATATATAACCCTGCTTAAGGCAGGGTTTAACTTTGCCCAAAATACTTTAAGAAAAGTAAAAAAATGATATAATAAAAGTAATTGATAGTGTACAGATTATAGAAAAATATAGGAGTTTATTATGGATAAAGAAAAACAAAAAGCCTTGGATCAGGCATTTAAAAATATAGAGAAAAAATATGGTAAGGGAGCTATCATGAAGATGGGAGAAGCTCCTAAGATTTCTGTATCAGCAATACCAACTGGAGCCGTAAATCTTGATATGGCACTTGGAGTTGGTGGGATACCAAGAGGAAGAGTCATAGAAATATTCGGACCAGAATCATCTGGTAAGACAACACTTGCTCTTCATATAGTAGCAGAAGATCAAAAAGAAGACCAAACTTGTGCCTTTATAGATGCTGAGCATGCCCTTGATGCAGAATATGCAAAAAACTTGGGTGTAGATATTGATAATTTAATCTTATCTCAGCCAGATACAGGAGAGCAAGGCTTAGATATAGCAGAAAGCTTAGTTAGAAGTGGTGCTGTAGATCTAATTGTAGTAGACTCTGTTGCAGCCTTAGTTCCTAAGGCAGAAATAGAAGGAGAAATGGGAGCAAGTCACGTAGGACTTCAAGCAAGACTTATGAGTCAGGCACTAAGAAGACTTACTGGTGTTATTGCAAAGTCAAATACAACAGTAATATTTATAAACCAACTTAGAGAAAAAGTTGGAGTTATGTTTGGTAATCCAGAAACAACACCAGGTGGTCGTGCCCTTAAGTTTTATTCTTCTGTTAGACTTGATATAAGAAGACTTAAGACAATAACTCAAGGTGATGAATCAATTGGTTCTAGAACTAGAGTTAAAGTTGTAAAAAACAAGGTAGCTCCACCATTTAAGGTAGTAGAATTTGATATTATGTATGGGCAAGGTATTTCTAAATCGGGAGTTTTATTAGATACAGCTGTAGATTTAGATGTAGTTGATAAGGCTGGATCTTGGTTCTCATACAAGGATGAAAAACTAGGTCAAGGTAGAGAAAAGGTAAAAGATTACCTTGAAGAAAATCCAGAACTTGCAAGTCAAATAGAAGCGGAAGTTCGTGCTACTATAAATGCTAAAGATGAGGAAGATGAATCTCACGAAGAAGATAGCAAGGATACAAAAGATAAAGAAGATAAAAAAGTAGAGAAATAAGAAAAATCCTAGAAATTTTGGAGTTTGTCCAAATTTCTGGGATTTTAATATGAGTAAATTTATAAAAATGATAGTTGGTTTAAATCTCTTTTGCTCAAATTTGATATAGAAACACCTATAAGCCTTAGATATTCACCCTTATAAACCTCATTGAGAAGTCCTACAGACTCATTATATATATCAATTGCCGTGTATATTGGCTCTTGGAGGGTGATCGCCTTAGTATGAGTCTTAAATCTTTCATCTTTAATCTTTATATTGACAGTTTTACCTTGAATATCTTTTATATTCATCTCATCTTCTATCAATTCTGATAAATTTTTAAGGTAAGAATATAAAAGATTTATATCATTAGTATTTTTGCTGAAGGTTCGTTCTTTACCGATACTTTTTCTCTTCCTACTTGGATTTACTTTCCTGTCATCGACTCCCCTTATCACATGATAAATGTAAGTTCCTTGCTTGCCAAAATTATCAGTCAAATATTCTTCATCTAATTTTAATAGGTCACCTACCTTGCTTACACCTATCTTATTAAGCTTCTGACTAGTTTTCCTTCCTATACCATGAACCTTATCAATAGAGATATCAGGAAGCATTTTATCAAGGTCTTCTTTATTTATTTGGGTGATACCGTGAGGTTTTTTCCAATCACTAGCTAATTTTGCTAGAAACTTGTTATAAGATATACCAACAGAAATGCTTATACCAGTTTGCCTATGGACTTTATCTTGTAAAATATGGGATATTTTTTGTGGATTATCATTATCAACTACTAAATAAGCTTCATCCACAGACACTTGCTCCATTACTTTTGAAAAAGTTTTAACTATGGCAAACACTTCGCGAGATTTTTCTCTGTAGTATTTATGGTCAACAGGAATTATAATAAGATTTGGGCAAAGTGTTTTGGCCATAAAAACAGGCATAGCTGAATGAATACCAAAGGTGCGAGCCTTATAATTTGCTGTAGTAATTATTGATTTATTTGAAAGTCCACCAACAGCTAGTGGCAAGTTTTTTAATTTAGGATTTCTTAATTCTTCGCATGATGCATAAAAAGCATCACAATCGACGTGAAATATGTATCTCATAAACCCATTATACTTTAGATTGTTGGTATAGCTTGTTTTATAAATTGGCATATCATTTTTATAAGTTTTGCTATAAAAGTTTAAATAAAGTAAGATATAGGTATGAGAATAGATAAATTTTTGAAAAATTCAAGGATAATTAAAAGAAGGCAAGTGGCAAAGGAAGCCTGTGAAAATGGTAGAGTTACCATCAATGATAAGATAGCTAAAGCAGGTTGCCTTGTAGAAGAAGGAGATGTGGTGGAGGTTGTATTTGGAACAAGCACATTAAAAGTTAGGGTGCTTAGCTTGATTGATGGAGCTAAAAAAAATACTGCCACCAGCATGTATGAGGTAATAGATGGCTAAGAAAAATTCATATCTTAAAAGGAGAAGAAAGCAAAACCAGAGGTTTTTGTTAACGATTTTTGCTGTTTTACTATTAGCTGGTCTTTCTTATTATGCTTATGGAGTTAAGGTAAATAGAGAAATGGCTAGTCTAGATAAGGAAATTAATTCCTCAGTAAAGAAAAAAGAAAGCCTTCAGGCGGAGATTAAAGAGCTAAAAGATGATTATGAAAAAAGAAATACTGATGAATTTAAGGAAAAAATAGCCAGAGATAGACTTGATATGGTCAAAAAATCAGAAGTGGTCTACGAAGATGACAATAATTGATGATATAAGAAAAACTATTGTAGATAATAATCTGATAGAAAAAGATGATTTGATCATAGTTGGTGCCAGTGGAGGACCTGATAGTCAGTTTCTTGTTTATGCTCTAAATGAACTAAAAGATGAATTGAAATTCGATATAATTCTTGCTCACTTTAATCACCTTCATAGGAAGGAAGCTAAAGAAGATGAGATGCTTGTTAAAGAAACAGCAGATAAATTAGGTCTTCGTTTTGTGACAAAATCCCAAAGTATGGATGATTTTGCTAAAAAGATGAAAATATCTCCAGAGGATGCTGGCAGAAGATTAAGGTATGAGTTTTTTAGAAGTATTGAAAAAGATAGAAATCCTAAGATTGCAGTAGCTCACACCTTAGATGATCAAGCAGAAACGGTTCTAATGAGAATAATTCGTGGAACAGGAGTAAACGGTCTGGTAGCTATGACCTACAAAAATGATGACATCATTAGACCTATTCTTGATATTAAAAAACAAGACCTACTAGATTATTTATCTGATAATATTATAAGCTATCATATAGATAAAACAAACAACGAGACTGAATATACTAGAAACAAAATAAGGCTTGATATTATTCCACAAATAGAAAAAATCAACCCCAATTTTAAGAAATCTTTGGTAAACTTATCTCATATAGCATCTGACGAAACAAGTATTATTGATAGGTATATAGAGGACATGTATACTGAAGTATTACTAGAATCAAAAGATAGCTTTGTAAGTCTTAATAGGAGAGATTTTGATAAATTAGATGATTCATTGCGAGCTAAGATACTAAGAAGAGCGATTTTGGATATCAAAGGCGAAATCAAAGATATCAGCAAAGAAAATATAGATAGATTTTTAGAAATTATTAATCTTGATACTGGTAAGTCTATCATAAAAGATGATTTAATCCTTACAAAGTCATATAATCAATATAGGCTATATATAAATAAACCCAATGATAAAACTTGTGCTAATATTTCAATAGATATAGGTGATGAAATTAGATTTGGAACTTATAAAATAAAGGTTGCAAAGGTAGACTCTTATAGAAAGAAAAAAGCCAAAAATGTCGAATACTTCGATATGGATAAGCTTAGCTTTCCTCTAGAGGTAAGATTTAGAGAAAACGGTGATTTTATTAAACCTATAGGAATGAATCATAGAAAAAAGCTAAAGGACCTTTTTATAGATTATAAGGTAGACAAGTTTAAAAGAGATAATATACCAATAATATTGTCAAGAGATGATATAATTTGGGTAACTGGTTTAAGAAGCTCGGAGGATTACAAAGTTGATCCTTCAACAAAAAATATTATAAAAATAGAGGTAGAAGATGATAACTGATTACAGTGAAATTATTGACAGAGTGTTAATAGATGAAGAAAGCTTGAAGCTTAAAATAAAACAATTAGCAAAAACAATCAACGACTACTACAAAGACAAGGACGAAGTTATTCTTGTAGGTATTCTAAAGGGATCTGTAATGTTTATGGCAGAACTTGCCAAAAGTTTAAAGATTGATATGAAGATGGACTTTATGGTTGTATCATCATATGCAGAAAATACTTACTCTTCTGGAAATGTTAAAATCTTAAAAGACTTAGATATCGATGTAAAAGGTAAGGAAGTATTGATTGTAGAGGATATAATTGATACTGGATACACATTAAGAAAAACAAAAGAAAACCTAATCAATAGAGAGGCAAAAGATGTTAAAATTGTAACTCTTTTAGATAAGCCAGAGAGAAGAGAAGTAGAAATAAAACCAGATTGGTCAGGCTTTAAAATACCAAACGAATATGTTGTAGGTTTTGGTCTAGATTATGATCAGTTATACAGAAACTTGCCTTACATAGGTATTTTAAAGAAATCATTTTATGAAGATATTGAGGATGTAAAATAGGTCTTTTGGCCTATTTTATTTTTAAGGAGTTAGTATGAAAAGTTTTGATTCGATGATAATTGTACTTTATGGTGTTATAGTTGTATTTTTCTTATATAGAATAATTAAACAAATGAGAGATAAGAAAAAACTTGAAGGAAATGTTGAAAGTTTTAAACGTCCCTCATCAACTTTCGAAGTTATTCTATTTTCAGTTTTAACTGTTACAGGTATTGTGAACTTATATTTTGGATATGTTCAAAACAACAAAAAAAATATGCTTACAGCTGTAGTTATGATTGCCCTTGCAGTAGTATTTGCTATCTCAACAAGGTCAAAACTATATGTAGCAGAAAATGGAATTTTGTCAAATGCAGCATTTTCAACATATAAACAAATAAAAAAATGGGGATTTGACCCAGAAAACGGCGATTTTGTAATGTTAGTTAAAGATCAAAAAGGTGAAAATAGAGAAGTAACGAAGGTAAATAAAGCTGATATCGAAAGAATAAATACCCTTATTAGAAAATATAAGTTAGGCAAGTAAGCTTGAAATTTGCTCCAATAAACGTATTATATTAGGGTTAATTTGAATGTGAATTGGAGCGACGATGTTACTAGTAATAGATATTGGAAATACAAACACAGTTATAGGTGTTTATGAGAAAGAAAATTTAAAATCTAAATTTAGAGTGGCGACCGATTTGAAAAAAACAAGTGACGAATTGGTGGCTACTTTATTTAATATGTTGGCAATAAAAAAAATAGACGTAGCAGATATAGAAGATACGATTATGTCGTGCGTAGTACCGGATGTTATGTATAACTGGCAATCTGCAAATAGAAAGCTATTTAACAAGGAAGCTATAGTGGTGGATTCTGAAACTCCTACTTTTCTTACAATAGAGTATGAAAATCCAAAAGAAGTTGGAGCAGATAGAATTGTCGATGCAGTAGCAGCTTTTAGCAAATATGGTGGTCCAGCCATAGTTGTAGACATGGGAACAGCTATTACATTTGATGTGATTACCAAAGATAAGAAATATCTAGGAGGGTCAATTGCACCAGGTATAAGGATTGCCCAAGACGGACTATTTGGTTCAACTGCAATGCTTCCTAAGATTGAATTGATGCAACCAGAAAGTGCAATAGGTAAGAACACGCCAGATAGCATTAATGCAGGTATAGTTTTTGGATATATAGGAATGATTGATAGTATTATTTCTGTATTAATTAATGAAATCAAAGAAAAATACCAAGTAAATCCAGACGATATTAAAATCGTCGCTACTGGTGGGTATTCAGAGTTGATTTCAGCTTCTAGTAAATATATAGAAATAATAGAACCTGACCTAATGCTTGAAGGTCTAATGCTAATTTATGAAAGAAATCATGATAAATAAACCAATAATGTTAGCTCCGCTTGCTGGAGTGACAGATGCAGCCTTTAGGATAATCTGTGAAGAAAATGGCGCTGATAAAACCTTCACTGAAATGGTATCTGTAAACGCTTTGTTATATGATAACAAAGCTACTCATGAGATAATGTATAGGTCAGATCTTGAGAAAAATTGCAACATACAAATTTTTGGCAACGATCCAGCCATTATTGAAAAAGTCGTAAAAGAGAAAATAAATCCTAGGGATGATTTTAAAGAAATAAGTTTTAATATGGGTTGTCCTGCTCCCAAAATTTTTAAAAATGGTCAAGGATCAGCCCTTATGGGTGATATAAGAAAAGCTCAAGAAATTGCAAAAACATTGGTTGACTCAACAGACAAAATTGTAAATATCAAATTCAGACTAGGTATAGATGAAAACTCTATAAATTATATTGATTTTGGTAAAGCACTTGAAGATGCTGGAGTTGATTATGTCATCCTTCATGCTAGGACTCGTGATCAACAATATTCTGGTAAAGCGAATTGGGAGGATATTAGAAAGCTTAAAGAAGCCTTAAGTATTCCAGTAGTCGCAAACGGAGATTGCTTCTCAGTTGAAGATTATATAAAAATAATCGAAACTACAAGTGCAGATGGAGTAATGATAGCCAGGGGTGCAATGGGAAACCCATTTATATTTAGGCAAATTAAAGATTATCTAAAAGGTGAAAAAATAAAAGATACAACCTACGACGACATATTAGATACTATCAAAAGACAATATGACTTATCTCTTACTTACAAGGAAGAAAGACTTGTGATAAATCAGATGAGAAAACACGTCGGTTGGTATATAAAGGGACTTCCACAAGCTGCATCATACAGAGATAGGGTAAACAAACTTAGAACAAGCGAGGAGATTTTTGATCTACTCGATGAATATAGAAAATATTTAGAGGATAATTATGACAGAAAATAAAGAAGTAATATTAAGTAAAGAATATCTTGAAAAACTTGAAGATGAGTTAGAATATCTAAAAACAAAGAAACGTCCAGAAATAGCAGAGAAAATCAAAGTTGCAAGAAGCTTTGGTGACCTTTCAGAAAATGCTGACTACGATGAAGCCAAAAATGAACAAGGTGAAGTAGAATCAAGAATAGCAAAAGTTGAAGATATGATTAGAAATGCCAAAACAATCGAGGTAAATGAAAATTCAGATGAAGTTGGCGTTGGTAATACAGTAACTGTATATGATGAAGAATTCGACGAAGATTTAGAATATAAAATAGTAGGTACTGCTGAATCTAATCCACTAGAAGGATATATTTCAAATGAAAGCCCAGTAGGAGCAGCATTAATAGGTAAGAAAGTTAACGAAAGAGTTGAAGTAAGTACACCTAATGGCAAGATGTATTTTGTAATCAAAAATATTAAATAAAGGAGAGAAAATGGCTGACAACAAAGACTTAAATGAGATGCTAAAGATCAAAAGAGACAAGCTTGAAGATCTAAAAAAAGAAGGTCGTGACCCACACAAAATTGTTAATTTCAAAGGTAAGATATCATCAAAAGAAATTAAAGATAATTTTGACGACTACGATGGCAAAGAAGTAAGAATTGCTGGAAGAATCATGGCTAAGAGAGGTCATGGAAACATGAGCTTTATGGATATCCAAGATGAATCCGGTCAGATACAAATTGTAAACCGTAAAAATGTTATCGGTGAAGAATTTAAACAAGTCAAAAAATATGATATCGGTGATATAGTTGGTATAGACGGAAAGGTATTTAAAACTAACCAAGGTGAAATATCAATAGAAACTGAAAAACCAGTGCTAATGACTAAATCCCTACAAATTCTTCCAGAAAAATGGCATGGTCTCAAGGATCCAGACCTAAGATATAGACAAAGATATCTAGATCTTATAGTTAACCCAGAAGTAAAGGATGTCTTTGTACAAAGAAGCCAAATTATCTCAGAAATCAGAAGATTCTTGGATGGTAGAGGATTCTTGGAAGTTGAAACTCCAATCCTAAATACAATTGCAGGTGGAGCAACAGCAAGACCATTTACAACTCACCACAACAGTTTAAATATTGGAATGTATTTAAGAATCGCATCTGAGCTATACCTAAAAAGACTAATCGTTGGTGGATTTGATAAAGTTTATGAAATAGGAAGAATGTTTAGAAACGAAGGTATGGATGCAACTCACAATCCTGAGTTTACAACAATGGAACTTTACCAAGCTTACGGCGACTTTGAAGATATGATGGAAATAACCGAAACTATGGTTGAAACAGTTGCTCAAAAAGTAAAAGGCACAACTGTAGTGGAGTTTGACGGCAATGAAATCGAACTAAAAGCTCCTTGGAAGAGAATGACAATGATTGACGCTGTCAAAGAATATTCTGGTGTAGACTTTAATGAAATCAGTGATTATGACGAAGCTGTAGCCAAAGCTAAAGAAAATAATGTTGAAGTAAAAGGAACAATTGGTGAAATAATTGCAGAATTCTTTGATGAATTTGTAGAAGATAAACTAATCCAACCAACATTTATTACTGATTATCCAGTGGAAATATCACCACTAGCAAAAAGAAAAAATGATGATGAGAATCTGACATATAGATTTGAAGCATTCGTAAACGGTGCAGAAATCGCCAATGCCTTCTCTGAATTAAATGATGCAGCAGATCAAAAGGGAAGATTCCTAGATCAAGTTGCAAAAAGAGAAGCTGGTGATGATGAAGCTCAAATGATGGATTATGATTTTGTAAATGCCTTAGAAGTAGGTATGCCTCCAACAGGTGGATTAGGAATCGGTATTGATAGACTAATCATGATTCTAACAGGTCAACACTCAATTAGAGACGTATTGCTATTCCCAACAATGAAGCCAATAGGTCAGGAAAAAGAGGAAGCTTCAAACAAACAAAAGGTTGATGCTATTGATGAAGAACCAATAGAAATTGATTTCTCAAAAGTACAAATCGAAGATATATATGAAGATGTTGACTTTGAAACATTCACTAAATCAGACTTTAGAGCAGTTAAAGTAATAAATTGTGAGGAAGTTCCAAAGAGCAAAAAACTTCTAAGATTTACTCTTGATGATGGTACAGGTACTGAGAGAACAATTCTTTCTGGTATTAAGAACTATTACGATGCCGAAGATTTAGTAGGAAAAACTCTTCTTGCTATAGTTAACCTCCCAGCAAGAAAGATGATGGGCGTAGAAAGTCAAGGTATGCTACTATCTGCAGTACACAAGGAAGAAGATGAAGAAAGACTAAATTTAATCATTCTTTCAAATAGAATACCAGCAGGTGCTAAACTTTATTAGTTAATACAAGCGGAAAGTTTTTATAACTTTTCGCTTTTTCTATGAAAAAATTTAGAGATAATGTATTTTTTTGAAATAAACACTAAAACAATTATGTAGAGAATTTGACTTTGTCATAATAAGGGGTAAAAATATTAGTGATACAAGAATATGTATTATTTGTGTAAAGTATATTTAGAAAAAATGTAAATAAATCCACATAATTTGCTTGCATTTTCTACACAATTAGTATATAATTTAAGTATCAAAGATGAAAATAAAAAGGAGATTATCATAATGAAAAAAAGAAATGTATTAGCATTGGCACTAGCTGCTGGTCTTGTTCTTGGTGGAACATCTTATGCTGAAGAAGATCTTAATGCAGCAGAAGCACCATTTGCTCTAACAGAAGAAGAAAAACAAGTTAAAGAAGATGTAGCTAAAAATAACGCTCCTCTAACAGATGCTGAAAACCCATTTGCAGGTAGACAAGTAGAAACTCCAGAATACACAGAAGCAGAAGCTCCATTCGCTGGAAAAGAAAAAACTGATGGATTTAACGATGCTGAAGCTCCATTCCAAAACAAAGATTCAGACATCAAATTCAACAAAGCTGAAGATCCATTTGGAACAACAAAAGTAGAAAAGAAAGCTCCAAAAACAGCTTACGAAAACGTACCACACTACTTCAACACAGTTCAAGAAGCTATCGCAGCATACCCAGATTCAAAACCAATGTTCGAAAATGGAAAATATGTTGTATTTTCTGACAAAGCTCCATTAGTTGGATATGAATTTGACTCTGTAGAAGCAGCATCAGATGTATTCCCTAACTTAACAGTAGAAGCTAAAAATGGTAAATACTATGTTTACACATCACAAGCTCCACTTCTAAAATATACATTTGATACTCAAGAAGAAGCTTTCGAAGCATTCCAAGACCTTAAACCAATGTATGAAAACGGAAAATACGTTATCTACACACAAATGGCTCCAAAGGTAACATATGAATTTGCTACAGTAGAAGAAGCTCTTAAAGCATTCCCAGGATCAAATCCAGAAGCTAGAGATGGCAAATACTATGTATACACAACAATGGATCCAGTTGAAGGAACTGTAGCTAAAAAAGTTGTTGGAAACCCAACTCCACTTAAAAAAATCAGCTCTGAAACAGGCGCTGTAATCGAAGAAGGAAAAGTTAAAGAAACTGCAAAAGAAAATAAAGAAGCTAAAGCAGTAGCTCCAGCTAAAGCTAACACAAACGTTAAAACAGGTGTTGCTGGACTTACAGGTGTAGTTGCAACTCTTGCAGCAGCATCAGCAGCTTTATTCAAATCTAAAAGAAGATAATTTATTTTAAAAATAAATAAACACAAAAAAGCGAGATTATTTCTCGCTTTTTCTTTACCTATAATTAATAATTGTATTGAATATAGCAATCTAAAAGTCCCTAGCGATTTCTAGGAACTTTATTTTAATTGAAATATATCCAATTGATTGCTTTTTTTAAAACTTTAAAGTCTATTTTATCTGTTTCAAATATTTCTCCGTCAATATTAGCTAAGAAATTTTTATTAGATTTAATTTCGCCACTGACAGCCTTATATTCATTTAGGTAAGGGCTTTTTTGGTGTTTGCCATTTTTATATTTTATTATCATATTTGGCAATTTGTAAAAGGGTATTTTACTTGCAGTTATTAGGTTAATATAGCCATCGTTTATCTTAGCTAGGGGAGCTGGATTGAAACCAGATCCATAATATGATCCGTTACAAAGGGCGCTTATTAGATATTCACCCTTTATAGTTATTAGGTTACCGCACAGGTCTTTTAGTTCAATTTCTAAATCTTCATAAGTTATTTCTTTTAAGGAATTAATAACAGAATATATATATGCTTTTTTACCTACTGATGAATCTTTTTCTAGTATGTCATAAGCTCCTTTTAAAACGTGGGTATCAAATCCTAGACTAGTTACATTTACACAAAGCTTGTTATTTATTCGAATAAGGTCAATAGGACTTGTTGTAAACTTAAATATGCTATTTACATTAAAATTCGTATAATCGAAATTTTTGGCAAAATCATTTCCTGTACCTGTTGGTACGAGTCCAACAGCTATATCCTTGCCATAACAAGCATTTACAAGCTCATTTAGTGATCCATCACCACCACAAATGATTGCATATTTATCTTCGATGCTTTCCTTATCAAAATCGTCTATTAATTTTTCTATGTGTCCCTTGTAGAGTGTCTCCTCGATTTGAACTTCGTAACCTATATTATTTTCCTCGTATACCTTTAGTATATCTTCTTTTTTTATTTCTAGCTCGCTCTTGCCGGCTTTCGAGCTAATTATTATCAATACTTTTTTCATAATTTCTCCAGATTTATTATACTAAATATACTTATTAATTAAAGTAGATTAATTTTGTATAATTGTAGTTAAAAAGTTTAATCTTAATAAGATAGTGTGGTATGGTTATTGTATCTTTAAAATTAAACTCTAGTTTGGTATAGATTAGAGAGTTTTCTTTAATTATGTTAAAATAGTCTTAAGGAGTGTTTATGAAAAATAAAAGATTTAGAATAATGACTATATTTTTGTTAGTGCTTTTATTTGCGTCTTGCTCTAACAAGGAAGAAAATATAGAAACTGGACCGAAATCTGTCGATGAACTTATAAATAATATGGACAATAGTGCTGATGAATCAGTTATTACTGAGAATCCTACTAAACAAGAAGAAGTAAGTGAAGATAGATCTGAGGCTAAGAAAAATTGGGAAAAGTCCTTAGCGAAGAATAAGGATAATGAAGAAAAAGAAGATAAAGCAAAGAAGAAAATCCTAAACTTTGAAGACGAAGATAATGAAGAATATTCTAAGAAAGCCAGGATAAAGTTCTTTGGTGATACTATGGCTCACTTTGAACAAGTTCAATATGCCCTAAATTATGGAGGAGGAGAATATGATTTCTCCAATCAGTTTTCTTATATATCAGACTATGTAAAAGATGCCGATCTTTCTATAACAAATTACGAAACTACGACAAATCCTAATAGAGAATACGCTGGTTATCCTGCGTTTAATACACCAGGAGTTTATCTTAAAAATATAAAGGATGCTGGTTTTGACGTAGTTACAACAGCTAACAATCACACTCTTGATACTGACGAAGAAGGAGTATTTAGTACAATTGATGCCATAGAAAATGCTGGGCTTGATTATGTAGGAACTCATAAGGATGATGGTGAAAGAATCTTATACAAAGATGTAAACGGTATAAAAGTTGCTATTTTATCTTATACCTACGGGTGTAATGGTAAGGTTGACCTACTAACTGTAAGAGATGAAGTAGATTATGTAAATTATATTCATGATGACTTGATAAAAGAGGATATCAAAGAAGCAAAAGATAAGGGAGCAGACTTTGTAATAGTATATCCTCATTGGGAAATTGAGTATGAATCATATCCTATACAAGAAACTGTAGAAAGAGGACACGATATGATAGATTGGGGAGCTGATTTAGTTATAGGAAATCACCCACATGTCGTTCAACCTGTTGAAAAATATACTACTGATGATGGTAGAGAAGGACTTATAGCATATGCTTTAGGTAACTTTGTCTCAATGCAATCTTTAGAATCATTTGGTGATGCTAGGGTTGAACAGAGCCTTAGCATAGACCTTAATATTGAGCTTGATGAAAAGACAGGTAATAAGAAAATATCAAATATCAAATATAATCCTTTATGGGTGGGTACTACTTATGATGAATATGGAGCTAGTGTAAAAACCTACAGATGCGAAGATTTCCTAGAAGGCGGAGATAAATACGATCTAGTAGATGAAAATCACAGGGCAAGGATAAAACAAGCCTATGATATGACTATGGAAACTGTAAATACCGAGGTTAGTGAATGAATTTTTTTAACCAATACGAAATAAATATCTTAAACGCTATTCAAAATATGAGAACCGACACACTAGATGATATTATGGTGACAATTACCGCTTTGGGCAATGGCGCTATATTTTGGATAAGTTTAATATTTGTTTTTTTCTCGATTAAATCATACAGAAAAATTGCAGAAGTTATAAGCATATCATTTATCCTAAATCTTTTGATTGTGAATATATTATTAAAAGTATCTGTTGGAAGAGTTAGACCCTACGAGGCATTTGAGTTTACTGATTTACTGATAAGACATCTATCAGATAACTCATTTCCATCAGGCCATACTTCATATGCATTTTCATTTGTAACGGTTTTATTCATGTTATCAAAGTCAAAAATTATAAATTGGTATATGGCAATAATTGCAATACTAATTGCATTTTCTAGGTTATACCTTTATGTACACTTCCCAACGGATGTATTGGCAGGAGCTATAATAGGTATATTACTTGGTATATTGGCACCTAAGATATATAATACGAATGCATATAGAGAAGTAAGAAGGAAATTAATTTACAAAATGGATAAGTGATGGTATAATATAAAAGTATTAGGCCGGTGTGTTGGAATTGGCAGACGAGACAGACTCAAACTCTGTTGTCCACCAGGGCGTGTGGGTTCGAGTCCCACCACCGGCACCAATACTTTTTTTTATTTAAATCAAGTTAAATACGATTAACCCCAAAATCTAATAGGTGATTTTGGGGTTTTTATATACAATATTTATTTAAAATTTAGCAAAAAAATGGAGCTAGAAACAGGACTTGAACCTGCAACCTTCGGTTTACGATACCGCTGCTCTACCACTTGAGCTATTCTAGCATAGTTATATATTACCACAAATTTATTATTTTGTGTGCATTTTCTATATTTTTATTGTAAGTTTGAGGATATTTGATATAATTATTAGTATGGAGTTATTATGGATTTATCAAACATATTAAACAATTTAGGTGATTTATTAATAAACAATCGAATAACCTTAATTCCAATAGTATTTATTGTAATCTTACTAATTCTTTACATAGCCTCAAAAGCTTTTAGGAAAAGTGGATTGATGATATTAGCTATAACATTTGCTATTGACTATGGAATAAGATCATTACCTATAAATCTATACGAGGTATTTCCTATATTAAATAATGTGATAGCTGGGATGTATCTATTAGGTGCTATAGTTTTTGTTTTTAAAATAGGAAAGATACTGTTTAAAACATCAACTAACTTAGTTAAGGCAAGTAAATACAAGGGTAAGAAAAAGGGATTTTTCGCATATACCGGATCCTTGGCCTTTATTATAATGGTTTTAGTAAATATCATAGATTCTAATAATTATATTCCTCAAGAGATTAAAAGTCTTTTGACTTCCCTATCATTCTTGTATATGATTTTTAGAACGCTTTTTTCAACCTACAAACATCTTAACGATAAGGATGTTAGACTTATAAATGACAAGATGGAGTTTGATGATATAGATGAGTATCTAAATGTAAAGAAAGAAGATTTACCTAAAAAGAACTCTACTAGAAGAAGAATTAGAAGAAAAAATCTAGATGATGATATTAAGATTTATGACGGTTTAGATAATAGTCATGAGTATTCCAATGCTAACGATTATGACAGTAAAGTTAGGGATGATTTTTTCGAAGAAACTAGCAAGGAAGAAAAGATTGAAGAGATTGAAAGGGAGCTTTCAAATACTGATATCATTCATCTTGCAACTAGGGATGATAGCAAAGCTAAGAACTTCACAACCTTAAAAATAACAAACATAAACACTGGAGATAGTTCTTCTTATACTAGCAAAAATGCCAAATTTAAAATGGTAGAAGAAAAGGAATACAAAGTTGATTTAGAGTTTGAGCAATATAATGATTATGATTATGGTAGGTTTATTGATATTTTGATTATGTATTCAAAGGATAGAGATAAGTATAAGTTTGAGCTTATAGTAGAACCATCCGATATGAAACATTCAAAGATAGTATTATATGATCCTTCCAATATCTTTGATTTTGGCGGAGAAAACTATCAAAACATTGGAGGAAGAATTATTAGCATGAATTTCCCGAAATATAAGATTAATTTTATAACTGGAAATTAGCAAATAAACAAGCGCTTAGGATAGGAGTTGTCCTATCTTTTGCTTTTTAAAGGAGTTGTTATATAAAACTTTATGGATATTAAAGAAATTTTATCAAAACAATTAGATATTAGTGAAAAAAGAATCGAATCTGTTATAGATCTATTAGATGATGGGTCTACTGTAGCATTTATCGCTAGATATAGAAAAGAAGTAACAGGAAACCTTACCGATGTTGAGATTAGAGAGATAGAAAAAAACCTTAAAAAATATAGAAATATTGAAAAAAGACAGGAAGAGATAATTAACTCTATAGAATCTCAAGGAAAGCTTACAGAGGAACTAAAGGAAGAAATCCTATCTACCCATAGTTTAACAATATTAGAGGATATATATGCCCCTTACAAATCCAAGAGAAAAACTAGGGCTGATATAGCTAGAGAATTTGGACTAGATAAGCTTTTAAATCAAATATTTACAGAAGTAGCTAGCATTGAAGAGGCACTTAAACTAGGTGAATCATATTTGTGCGAAGGATTGGATACACCAAAAGAGGCAGTTGAAAGATCTCTAGATATATTAGCTGAGGATATTGCAAATAGTATACCTGCTAGAAATATTATAAGAAGAGATGGATTTATTAGAGCAAAACTTATAGTCAGTGAAAAAGAAGATGAAAAAGGACTTTATGAAAATTATTATGGATTTTCTAAAAAATTAAGAGAAGTTAAATCATTCCAAACGCTAGCTATAAACAGAGGAGAAAAAGAAAATGCTCTAAGTGTAAAACTTGAGTTTAGCGATGAGTACAACAAGAAACTCATAACAGATTTATTTAAAGAAGATAAGGCCTATAATGAATTTCAAACTGATCTTTTAAAATCAACTGTTGATGATGCATATAAAAGGCTAATGCTTCCTTCTATAACAACTGAGATGAGAAATTTCTTAACTGATAATGCCGAAGAAGAGTCGATAAATGTATTTGGCAAAAATTTAAAACCTTATTTATTGCAAAGGCCAATAAAGGGAAAAGCAGTTATAGGACTTGATCCAGGATTTAGGACTGGTTGCAAGGTTGCTGTAGTTGATCAATTCGGAAAATATTTAGATTCTACTGTAATTTATCCTGTAGAACCTCACAAGAAGGAAAGAGAAGCAATAGAAACTCTTAAAAAACTTATAGAAAAATATGACGTAAGTCTCATTGCTCTTGGCAATGCTACCGCATCAAGAGAAACTGAACTTGTCGTAAACAAACTACTAAAAGAAGTAGCTCATGTTAGCTATGCAGTCGTAAATGAAGCTGGAGCTTCAGTTTATTCTGCATCAAGTCTAGGAGAAGAAGAATTCCCAGATTTAGATGTAACAATTAGAGGAGCTATATCCATGGCAAGAAGGCTTCAAGATCCTATGGCTGAGCTTGTAAAAATTGAGCCTAAACATATAGGAATAGGTCAATATCAACATGACCTAGATGGAAAAAAACTTGATGAACAACTTCAAAAAGTTGTAGAAGATGCTGTAAATGAAGTTGGTGTTACAATTAATAATGCCTCATACAAACTACTTGGTTATGTATCTGGTCTAAATCAAAATCTTGCTAAAAGAATAGAGGAAGATTTCAAAGATGGTAAATTGGTTTATAGGAAAGACCTTAAAACTGTAAAAGGTCTGGGAGATAAAACTTATAAGCTTGCAGCAGGATTCTTAAGATTTCCAGATTCACCTGAAATGTTAGATAATACAGCAGTCCATCCAGAATCTTACGATATTGCAAGACAAATAATGGATAAGGACCTTGATAATACTAACTTAGAAGAAATAGCAAAAGAGCTTGAGGTAGGACTACCGACCCTACAAGATATAGTAACTGAACTTAAAAAGCCCGGCAGAGATCCGAGGGAGGATAATCCAGAAGTCATTACTAGACAAGAAATCATGGGTATTGATGATTTGAAAGAAGGAATGATACTTAAAGGAAAGGTTAGGAATATAACTGACTTTGGGGCTTTTGTCGATATAGGTGTAGGAATAGATGGTCTAGTACACGTTTCAAAGATTTCAGATAAGTTTATCAAAAATCCAAACGAAGTTCTAACCAATTCACAAATTGTTAATGTTAAAGTAATAGAGATAGACAAGAAAAAAGAAAGAATAGGTCTATCAATGAAGGATGTAGGAGAAATATGAGATTATCAAAATATTACATGCCAACCCTAAGAGAAGACCCAGTGGATGCTGAAACTGCAAGTCACAAGTATTTAACTAGGGGAGCATTTATAAGAAAACAAGCAAGTGGTGTCTACTCATTTTTACCATTAGGTAAGAAGGTGATCAATAAGATTGAAGCAATAGTAAGAGAATCTATGGAAAATTACGATTCTATAGAAGTGTCAAATTCAATTCTTCAAGCTAGAGAAATATGGGAAGCATCTGGTAGATGGGAAACTTTTGGGCCAGAAATGTTTAAGCTAGAAGATAGGCACAATAGACAATATTGTTTAGGCCCAACGGCCGAAGAAGCTTTTACTGATCTTATAAAAAACGAATTAAATTCTTATAAGCAACTTCCACTAAATATATATCAAATTGTTGATAAGTTTAGAGACGAGAAGAGACCAAGATTTGGTATAAATAGATCTAGAGATTTCCTAATGAAAGATGCCTATTCTTTTGATGCTAGTTATGAAGGACTCGAGGTTTCTTATCAAAAAATGTGGGATGCCTATGTTGAAGCTTTTGATAAAATGGGGCTTGAATATAAAATCGTAGAAGGCGATTCTGGAAGCATGGGTGGTAGAAAAAGCCATGAGTTTATAGCCTTATCAGAAACTGGAGAAGGAGTAATCTTATATACAGATTCATCAGACTACGCTGCAACAGATGAGAAGGCAAGATTTAAACAAGAATTTGTAGATGAGGCAGAAAAAGAATTAGAATTAGTAGAAACTGTTGGAAAAACTACTATAGAAGAAGTTTCTGACTACTTATCAGAAGATCAAAAACATTTTGCAAAGGCAGTAGATTTGAAGGTAAAAGGGGAGCCTATAATTGCCTTTGTTCCAGGTGATAGAGAACTAAATTTGGCAAAACTTATATCCTATCTACAAGTACCTGAGCATGAAGTAGAAATGTTAGATGACGAAGAAATTGAAAAAATAAGTGGAGCTAAAGCTGGGTTTACTGGTCCAATTGATTTAAAGGGTGAAGTAAGAGTTTTAGTTGACGCGTCACTAACAAAGATTAAGAATCTAGTAGTTGGAGCTAACAAAACAAATTATCACTACAAAAATGCTAATTTTGGCAGAGACTTTGAAGGAGAAGTAGTAGAAGATTTATTAACTGCAAAAGAAGGTGACATGGCCTATGATGGATCTGGCATATTAAAGGCAGCTAGGGGAATCGAAGTAGGTAATATTTTCCAATTAGGAGAAAAATATTCTGAAAGCTTAGAAGCTTACTTCTTAGATGAAAATGGCAAGCAACAACCATTTATAATGGGCTCTTACGGTATAGGAATATCCCGTTCTGTATCAGCTATAGTTGAGCAATATCATGATGACAAAGGAATCATGTGGCCTACATCTGTTGCTCCATTTGAAGCTATAGTTACAATTATAAATCCTAATAAGGACGATCAAAAAGAACTCGGAGAAAAAATCTACAAGAGATTAAAAGAAGAAAGAATAGACGTCTTATTAGATGATAGGAAAGAAAGAGCTGGAGTTAAATTTAACGACAGAGACCTTATAGGAATTCCTTATAGAATCACAGTTGGAAAAGACGCTAGTGATGAAATTGTAGAATACTCTACAAGACGTGATATGGAAAATGAAAAAATATCTATAGATACTGCTATAGAAAAAATAGTTTCGTCTATAAAAAAAGACCTGTCTTTTAATTAAAAAACGGGTATTATTATACTGAAAGAAAATTTGAATAAGAACTATAAGGAGACAAAATGTTAGTTAATGCAAAAGAAATGTTAGATAAAGCTTATGAAAATGGATATGCAATTGGTCATTTCAACACAAATAACCTTGAATGGACAAAGGCAATCCTAAATGCAGCTGAAGAAAAGAAAACTGCAGTTATAATTGCAGGTTCTGAAGGAGCTATCAAATACATGGGCGGCTTTAGAGTAGTTGCAGATTTAGTTAAAGCAATGCATGATGAAATGGGAATTACAGTTCCAGTTGCTATTCACTTAGACCACGGTTCATATGAAGGAGCTAAGAAAGCTATTGAAGCAGGATTTACATCAGTAATGTTTGATGGATCACACTTCCCATTAGAAGAAAACCTTGAAAAAACTAAAGAAATAGTTGAATTAGCTCACTCAAAAGGAATATCTGTAGAAGCAGAAGTTGGTGGTATCGGTGGAGAAGAAGACGGCGTTACATCAGCAGGAGAGCTTGCAGATGTAGAAGAATGTAAAAAACTTGCAAGCTTAGGAATAGATTTCTTAGCAGCAGGCATTGGTAACATTCACGGTGTTTACCCAGCTGATTGGCAAGGTCTAAACTTTGAAAGACTACAAGAAATTTCTGATGCAGTTAAAATGCCAATAGTTCTACACGGTGGTACAGGTATCCCAGATGATCAAATTAAAAAAGCAATCAGCCTAGGTGTATCAAAAATCAACGTAAATACAGAATGTCAACTTGTATTTGCTGAAGCAACTAGAAAATATATCGAAGCTGGTAAGGATCAACAAGGCAAAGGATTTGACCCAAGAAAATTATTAGCTGATGGAACACAAGCTATTATCGATAAAGTTGAAGAAAAAATCGAAATGTTTGGTTCTACAAACAGTGCGAAATAATAAAATAATATGAAATGGGGGCCTTCTGGCCCTCTTTTTTCTACAAAGGAAATTATGGATAATTTAAAAGAGAAAAAATTAGTTGAACTTAGAGAAATAGCAAAAGATTTAGGTATCGAATCTATAAGCAAATATAGAAAAGATGAACTAATTAAATTAATTGAACAAGAAAATATAAATAAATATGAACAAAAGAAGGAAGATGAAGAAAATGACCTCGGAGAAAAATTTGACTGCGATGGTATTCTTGAAATTCTTCCTGATGGATACGGGTTTTTGAGAACTGAAATGTATGAAAGCGGTGATGACGATATATATGTACCACCTAAGCAAATCAAAATGTTTAGGCTTAAAACTGGTGATTATATTAGAGGCATAGCAAGAGAAAAACATGCTAGAGATAAGTTTGCACCATTAATATATGTGTCAGATGTAAATGGAATAAAACCAGGTGTAGCTTTCAATAGACCAATGTTTGAGGACTTGACACCAATATATCCTAATGAAAAAATTAGTCTAGAAACTGGAAAAAATCATTTTTCTGAAAGAATCATAGATTTTATTAGTCCTATCGGTCGTGGCCAAAGAGGGTTGATTGTCTCCCAACCTAAAGCAGGAAAGACTACTCTAATAAAGGATATAGAAAGATCTATAGAGAAAAACTACGATGATATAAAAATTATAGTTCTTCTAATAGATGAAAGACCAGAAGAAGTTACCGATTTTATAAGATATGTAAATGAATATAGAGATCCTGATAATGAACTTATGAGAACAGAAGTTGCTGCATCAACCTTTGACAAGCCACCTCAAAGTCATATAGATATGGCGGAGATGGTTTTAGAAAGAGCTAAAAGATTTGTTGAAGAGAAAAAAGATGTTGTAATACTTTTAGATTCAATTACAAGACTTGCAAGAGCATATAATATTATGACTCCTCAATCAGGAAGAACACTTTCTGGAGGACTTGATCCACTGGCTCTAGTTGGACCAAAGCAATTCTTTGGAGCTGCACGAAACATAGAAGGGGGCGGATCTCTTTCCATACTAGCTACTGCCTTGGTAGATACTGGATCTAGAATGGATGATATGATATTTGAAGAATTTAAGGGAACTGGAAATATGGAAATCCACCTTGACAGAAGACTTGCTGATAGGAGGATATTCCCAGCTATAAATATAGAAAAATCCTCAACAAGAAGGGAAGATTTGCTTCTAACAGATAGAGAACTCGAAGCAGTTGTAAAACTTAGAAAATCAAATATGTCCAATGCAGAATCTATAGTTGAGCTTATAGATTGGATGAAAAGAACTGAAAGCAACAAGCAATTTATAGATTTGATAAATAAATCTTATTAAGTCTTGAAATATTAATATATCCATGGTACAATATTTATTGCTTATTGAAAGAAGAAACAAGAGGTGTTCATATGAAAAAAGAATTACATCCAGAATATCACCAAGCAAAAGTAACTTGTATTTCATGTGGAAATGAATTTACTGTAGGTTCTACTGAAGAAGAAATCAAAGTAGAAGTTTGCGGTAATTGTCATCCATTCTACTCAGGAAAACAAAGAAATGCTGAACGTGGTGGTAACGTTGAGAAATTTAACAAAAAATACGGTAGAAAATAATCAAGATAATAAGGTAAGGCAACTTACCTTATTTTTGTGTAAAAAATAATAATTTTTGTGTGAAAAATAATATATATGATTATAAAAGAATACTTAGATAAAAATTACGATATAAGTCTAATAGCCTTAACATACCTTTTGGATACTTCCAAGAGTAATATAATACTAAGAAGTGGAGAAGAGCTTGATAAAGATATTTCCACTAGGCTTGATGAAGTACTAGATAAATTTGAAAAAGGTTACCCTCTCCAATATGCCATAGGTGAGTGGGAGTTTTATGGGATTAACTTTAAAGTTGACAAAAGAGCTTTAATACCAAGATTTGAAACAGAAATTATTGTAGATTATCTCATAAAATCAGATTGGAAGAAAGATAAAATCCTTGATATAGGAACAGGATCAGGTGCTATAGCTTTAAGTTTAGGAAAAAACTTAGAAAAAAGTGAGATACTTGCAAGCGATATAAGCGATGAAGCCTTGAATCTAGCAATAGAAAATAAGAATAGAATCGGTGTAAGAAATGTATCTTTCATAAAATCTGATATATTTAAAGAAATTTCTAGAAAATTCGATATAATAATATCAAATCCACCATATATAAATAAAAGTGACTATGAAAATTTAGATGAAAGATTATACCATGAGCCAAAATCTGCTTTGTTTGCAGAAGAAAATGGTCTTTATTTCTATAAGAAGATTGTAAGTGAGGCTAATAATTATCTAAATTGTGGTGGCAAGCTCGTTTTTGAAATCGGATATGATCAAAAGCAGAGTTTATTTGAGCTTTTGAACAAATTTGATTTCAAAAATTTGAAATGTATTAAAGATTACAACGATTTTGACAGATTTATAATCGCTGAGAAAGGATAAGAGATGTTTGAAAATATTGAACATATAAAAGAAAACTATAAGGATCTTGAAAAAAAGATGATAGACCCAGAAGTTTTATCAGACATTGCAAAATTAACAAAAATTACAAGAGAATATAACTCTTTAAAACCAATAGTTGAAAAGTACGACCAAATAAAAGAAGCTGAAGATACTATAGAAGAAAATAAAGAGCTTATAAATGAGGCTGACGATCAAGATATGGTCGAAATGCTTAAAGAAGAAATCAAGGAGAATGAAAAACTCTTAGATGAATATAATGAAGAGATGAAAATTCTTCTAATACCTAAAGATCCTAACGACTCTAGAGACGTTATCATAGAGATTAGACCAGGTGCTGGTGGAGATGAAGCTGGATTATTTGCAGGTGATTTATATAGGATGTATCACATGTATGCAGATAAGGAAGGCTACAAGACAGAAGATGTTGAAGTAAGCTCTCAAGGTGTAGGTGGAATAAAAGATGCTACCTTTATGATCAGAGGAGAAGGAGCTTATTCTAGATTTAAATATGAATCTGGAGTTCACAGAGTCCAAAGAGTACCAGAAACAGAATCTGGTGGTAGAATCCATACATCAACAGCAACAGTTGCGGTTTTGCCTGAAGTAGATGAACTTGATGTGCACGTTGACCCAAACGACATTAGAACAGATGTATTTAGATCATCAGGTAATGGTGGACAATCAGTAAACACTACTGACTCTGCTGTTAGACTTACTCATATTCCTACTGGAATTGTTGTAAGTATGCAAGATGAAAAGTCTCAAATCAAAAATAAAGAAAAAGCTATGAGAATTCTTTTGGCTAGGATTTATGAACTAGAAGAAGAAAAAAGAAATAAAGAAATAGCTGATAATAGAAAAAGTCAGGTTGGTACCGGTGATAGGTCTGAGAGAATTAGAACCTACAACTTCCCTCAAGGAAGAATAACCGACCATAGAATTAATAAGACAATTTACCAATTAGATGACTTCTTAAACGGAAATATTGGTGAAATGATTGATTCATTAATCGAAGAAGATCAAACAAGAAAACTAGAAAAAGTTGGCGAGGACGAGTAATTGTTTAATTTTTTAGCTAGAAAGTTTATAAAAAAAACTCAGAGTGAAGATGATTTTACCTATAGACTTTCACTAATTTCACTATCTTCTATTATAGGAATAATAATCAATGTTTTGTTATTTGCTATGAAGATAGCCCTTGGGTTTGTAATTAATTCCCAAGCGATTATAAACGATGCTTTTAACAACTTATCAGATTCTGTAGTTTCACTGATGGCTCTTTTAGGATCAAATATCAGCAAAAAACCAGCGGATAAAGAACATCCCTTTGGGCACGGTAGAAGTGAATATGTCATAAGTCTACTAGTTTCAATGCTAATTATATATGTTGGTATCACTCTTTTTATAAATTCGGTAAGAAGCTTTGGGAAAGACTCATTTTCAAGTTTAAGCGTGATATCTGTTATAATCCTACTAGTTTCAATTTCTTTTAAGATATATATTTATATTTTAAACAGGTCTTTATACAAGAAGCTTGATAGTGACTTAAACCTTGGAGTTATGCTAGATGCAAGAAATGATATAATTTCAACATCAGCTATTATCATAACTGGCTTGTTACAAAAATATGTAAACTTTAATCTTGATGCTATAATGGGTGTTGTAATATCATTTTTTGTATTACAACCTGGTCTTGAGATGTTTAAAGATACAGTAGAAATTCTTTTAGGAAAAAGAGTTGACAGTTCAATTGAAAATGAAATTAGCCAAATTATTATGGCAGAAGAATTGATAGAAGGCTTTCATGACCTTCAGATTCACGAATATGGAAAGGGGAGGCTTGCAGGATCTGTTCATGTAGAAGTACCTGCAAATCTAACTGTAGAAAAGGTTCATAATGCTATTGATAAGGTTGAAAATAAAATTTTATCAAAAACAGGAGTCGAGATTACTATCCATATGGATCCAACATATTGTTTGATAGATGAAAACGAAAGAAGATAAAATGGAAACAGAAGTTTTAAAGGTTGATAGAGACAATATCGATCAAGAAATTATAAAAAAAGCAGCTAATTTACTTAAAGATGGTAAGTTAGTCGCAATTCCAACAGAAACTGTCTATGGACTAGGAGCAAACGGTCTTGATGATTTAGCCTGCAGAAAAATATTTGAGACTAAAAATAGACCAGCAGATAATCCTTTGATTTTACATATTTCTAATATAGATATGTTATATAATCTAGTAGAAGGGGTCAGTGATGAGGCGAGAAAGCTTTTTAATCTCTGGCCTGGTCCTTTGACAATGATATTTAAAAAGTCCAAGTTAATACCTGATACTGTAACTGCAGGGGGAGATACAGTAGCGATTAGATTTCCTGTGGATAAGATTGCAAGGGCAATTATATCTGAGGCAAATCTTCCTATAGCAGCTCCATCTGCAAATATCTCAGGTAGACCATCCCCAACTAATGCTGATGACTGCTATTTTGACCTTAAAGGTAAAGTTCCTTTGATAGTAGATGGAGGAGAATCTAAAATAGGTATAGAATCTACAGTAATAGATTTGTCAGAAGATGTTCCTACTATTCTAAGGCCAGGATTTTATACTTTAGAGATGCTTAGAGAAATACTACCAAATGTGAGATTAGACGATGCCTTAGTAGATGATAATGTCGTGCCAAAATCTCCAGGACAAAAATATAAGCATTATGCTCCAAAAGCAAGAATGCAAGTCTATGTTGGAAAAAGAGCATCTGATTTTATTTACAAAAAAGCAAAATCTTACAAAAATCAGGGTATCCATGTTGGAGTTCTAGTATTTGAAGAAGATATAGATAGGTTTGATGAATTTGATAGGATTTCCTTTGGATCTAGAAATGATTTAAACCAAATGAGTCATACTCTTTTTTCATCTCTAAGACAGATGGATAAGCTTGGAGTTGATCTAATCCTTGCTGAAGGTGTTATGGATAATAACTTGGGCAAGAGTATAATGAATAGAATGAAAAAATCTGCCGCAGGCAATATTGAATATTTATAGGAGAAGATATGGGAAAAGTAAACGTACTAAATCATCCAGTAATTAAACACAAAATAAGCATATTAAGAGATAAAAACACAGGAGCTAATGAATTTAGATCTATAGTTACAGAGATTGCAATGATATTAGCTTATGAAGCGACAGAAGATTTAAGCCTAGAAGAGTTTGAAATGGAAACACCAATTGCAAAGACAACTGGTTACAGACTTGCGGGCAAGAAACAAGCAATCGTACCAATTCTTAGAGCAGGACTTGGCATGGTTGATGGTGTATTAGAAGTTCTTCCAGCTGCAAAGATTGGTCATATTGGAATGTATAGAAATGAAGAAACTCTAAAACCAGTTGAGTATTATTGCAAACTTCCAAAAGACATTGGAAATAGGGATATCCTTGTAGTTGATCCTATGGTAGCCACAGGTGGATCTGTAAATGACGCCATAGAAAGACTCAAGGAAAGAGGATGTAAGTCTATCAAGCTATTGTGTATAATTGCAGCTCCTGAAGGAATAAAAGCTATCCAAGATAAACATGACGATGTTGATATCTATGTAGCTCAATTAGATGAGAAACTAAATGAAAATGGATATATTGTTCCAGGCTTGGGTGATGCCGGTGATAGACTATTTGGAACAAAATAGGTTTTAATATGAGTAAAGAAATATTAGTTATAAATTCGAATGGACCGTTAAAGGGAGAAGTTGAAATCTCTGGAGCTAAAAACTCAGCTTTACCTATACTTGCAGCTTGTGTGTTAGGAACAGAAGAAATTATCTTAGACGGAGTACCAGAGTTAAAAGATGTTGAGATAATGGTAGAAGTTTTGAAACACTTAGGTTCAAAAGTCGAATATATCGGAAGAAATAGTTTGAAGATTGATTCAAGTGGCATAAATACTTGCGAGACTCCTTATGAATTAATGGATAAAATGCGTGCATCTTTTGTAGTTATGGGACCGCTTTTATCTAGATTTTCTAATGCTTATACTAAGGCACCGGGTGGTTGCAATATTGGATCTAGACCAATTGATTTACACATAAAAGGATTCAATGCACTTGGAGCAGAAACTAGGATAAATGACGAAGAAATTTCTATAGAAGCAAAGGAAGGGCTAATAGGAGATGAAATCTATTTAGATTTCCCTTCTGTAGGTGCAACTCAAAATATAATGATGGCAGCAACACTCGCTGATGGAGAAACAATTATAGAAAATGCCGCAAAAGAACCAGAAATTGTTGATCTTGCATCTTTTCTTTCAAAAATGGGAGCGAAGATAAAGGGAGCTGGGACATCAACTATTACAATTAACGGTGTAGAAAATCTTACAGGAACAAGACATACAATAATCCCTGATAGAATTGAAGCTGCGACATATATGCTTGCAGCTGCAATGACTAGAGGAAATGTAAAAATCACAAATGTTATTGGATCTCACATTAGACCAGTTATAGCAAAGCTTATAGAAATTGGAGCTGATGTAGAAGAGATAGAGGAAGAAGATATAATCTATGTAAATGCACCAAATAGACTTAAATCTACAAATATTCAAACACTTCCTTATCCTGGTTTTCCAACAGATGTTCAAGCTCAATTCATGGCGCTACTAACTCTAAGTGATGGAGAAAGCAGAATCCAAGAAACTGTTTTTGAAAATAGGTTTATGCATGTAGCTGAACTTTCAAAAATGGGAGCAGTAATAGCAACATCAGGCAATAGAGCAACCATAGCAGGTGTTGAAAAGCTTCACGGAGCAGATGTAAAAGCAACTGATCTAAGAGCAGGAGCGGCACTTGTAATGGCAGGCCTTGTTGCTGAAGGAGAAACTAGAGTATCGGATATCTATCACATAGATAGAGGATATAGTAACCTCATAGAAAAGCTTACAGGTCTTGGGGCAAATATAAAAAGAATAAAAGTTGATTAGGATATAAAATGAAATTAAAAGGCATAGTAACCAACATAATTTTTAGAAATGATGAAAGTGGATATACCATTATGGCAGTTGAAACTTCTGATTCTGATATTACTTGTGTTGGAACTATGCCTTTTTTTAATGAAGGTGATAGGGTAGAAATGGAGGGAGACTTAGTTTATCATGACAAATATGGTGAACAGTTTAATATTTCATCTATCCGTCTAGAAAAACCATCTGATAAAGAATCAATCATTAAATTTTTATCATCAAGAAATCTTAAAGGAATAGGCAAAAAGACTGCTAAGGCAATATATAATAAATTTGGGAAAGAATCTATAGATATAGTTTATAACAATCCAAACCAGTTGCTCGATGTTGAAGGAATTGGTAAGAAAAAACTTGAAGATATAATCCTTTCTGCCGAAGAATCAAGAGATTCTAGGAGGGCCTTGGAGTATCTTCAAAGTTTAAATATATCTTATAATCTATCGATGAAAATTTACAATAAATATGGAGATAATACCATAAGCCAAATAAAAGCAAATCCTTATAAACTAATTGAAGATATAAGTGGAATCGGTTTTACTATGGCAGATAAAATAGCCTATAATATGCAAATGGATTCTAGTTCACGATTTAGGATATCTGCTGGAGTCTATTATATATTAAATACTGAGGCCGACTTTAACGGTCATACTTCTCTTAAAATTGATTACTTAGTAAATAAATCCAGTAGTTTACTAAAAGTAAGAGAGGACAGGGTAAGAGAAGTTGTTGATGAAGATATTATTTCCGGAAAACTTGTTCTTGTGGGAATAAATGAAGATAAATATATATACCTTCCCAAAATCCTAAAGGCTGAAAAATCGGTAGCGCTAAGCCTTGCTAGTAAAATGAAAGAAGAATACATATTTGAAATAAAGATTGATTATGACTTGTCAATATTTTCAACAGAACAAAAAGAAGCTATCAACAAAGCCTTTGAGACTATGGCCCTTGCCATTACAGGAGGCCCTGGTACAGGAAAAACTACAATTATAAACGCCATATGTAAAATTCTTTCAAAAAATAATCTTACCTATGCCCTTGCTGCCCCAACAGGTAGAGCTGCCAAGAGGATTAAAGAATCTACCGGAGAAGATGCCCATACTATTCACAGACTAATAGGGATTAGACCAGATGAAAGCATAGCAGAATTTAACGAAGAAAACCCCATTGATAAGGACTATATAATTGTTGATGAGATGAGTATGGTAGATATTTATCTGATGAATAATCTATTAAAAGCAGTTGGAGAAAATACAGCTATTATTTTAGTAGGAGATAGTGATCAATTACCATCAGTTGGTCCTGGTAATGTCCTTTCAGATATTCTAGATACCAGTTTAGAATCTGTTAGACTAAAGAAAATATTTAGGCAAGCGAGCGAATCTAATATCATAGTAAACGCTCACAGAATAAATAAGGGAGAATATCCTATATTAAATGAAAAAGGTAAGGATTTCTTTTTCATTGATACAAATGCTCCTAATTTTATTGATAATCTTATTAGACTTGTTAAAGATAGGCTGCCTAAATATTATAGCTTTGATCCAATAACTGATATTCAAATCTTATCACCATCTAAGAAAACTGACTGGGGAGTAGCTAATATTAATAGTAAAATACAGGAAGTTCTTAACAAAGGGAAATACTTCCTTAAATACAATGACAAGGTATTTAAACTTCATGACAAAGTTATGCAGGTTAGAAATAACTATGATTTAAGTCCTATAAATGAAAGTGACGATTACGACGAGGGAGCCTATAATGGGGACATAGGAATAATAGAAAAAGTTGATCAAATTAACGAAAGTCTGGATGTTAGGTTTGAAGATGGGAAGCTTATAAGATATAAAAAGGAAGATATAAAAGACTTGGACCTATCCTATGCTATAACTATCCATAAATCCCAAGGATCTGAGTTTAACTGCGTTATCATACCAATGATGCAAGTTGCTCCTATGCTTCTAACAAGAAATTTACTGTATACAGGTGTGACTAGGGCAAAAAAAGTTGTTATTCTATTAGGTAATAAGTCCATACTTAAGAGAATGGTAGATAATAATTTTTCAAATAAAAGATATTCAAATTTGTCTTATTGGATAGAAGAAATGGGGAATGTGATTGATGATTGATTTCTTGTTTTTAGATAAGGGTAAGTGTTATTGCTGCAAAAAAGATGAAATATATAAGTATCACCTGTGTGAGAATTGCCTTAGGAAACTCGACTATATGGACAGTAAATATGATCTTTGCGGAAATATTTGCTATAGCATATATTTTTATGATGATTTCATGAAACGAATGATTTGGGATTATAAATTTAACAGAAATACTTCTTTGTACAAAGTTTTCTCGGATATGATATATGACTTTATTATAGAAAATAATCTTGGTAATTTCGACTATATATTAGGATCTCCTTCTTCTAAACAAACTATAAAAAACAGAGGCTTTGATCACATTAGACTAATAGTAGAAGATGTAGCTAAAAAACTAAACATGGCTTATCTTGAAGATTTTAAAAAAGTGAAAAATACTAAGACTCAACATACTTTAGATAGAATAGAGAGAAAGAAAAACCTTAGTGGTGCTTTTTGTATTGATAAGGATATAAGTGGAATGAAGATTTTACTTGTAGATGATTTAATAACAACTGGGAATACTTGTTTAGAAATAATTAAAGAATTAAAAGATAAGGGTGCAAGCGAAGTTGTAGCACTTAGCATTGCGACTGAACGTGGTAAAAGAAGATAAAAAAGAGATGATATCGACTAACTTAATTTCTGAAATACAGATTTAAGTAAGCCTATTAATCATCTCTTTTCTGTTATTTATTTTTTGAAGGTTTTACCATGCTATAATCTATCAGTCTGATAGCTTCTTCATCTACAATACCATCATCGTATTGTTTCTTTTGCATGGACGCTGATAATGCCAGTCCAATATTAATTAGAGTTATAAGTTGGAAAGTTCCTCCGTATGAGAAAAATGGGAGAGGTATTCCAGTAACAGGCATAAGTCCTATAGTCATTGCTATATTTTCAAAAATATGGATAAATAACAATCCCGCAATTCCTGTTAACATAAGTGTTATAAAGGTATTATTAGAATCTTTAGCAATCATTACTAGTCTCATTATAACAACTGCAAAAAGGATTATAACTATGATTGATCCTATAAAACCAAGTTCTTCAGCTAAAACTGAGAAAATGAAGTCAGTTTCCTTTTCGGGTATATAGCCATATTGAGATTGGGTTCCTTGAAGGTATCCTCTGCCTTTTAACATACCAGATCCAATTGCAATAAGTCCTTGTTGTTGTTGCCAGTTACTACCAGAAGTATCTCTAGTTGGATCTAGGAAGTTTTCAATCCTATCAAGCCTGTATCCAGATAAGTTAGTTAAAACAACAAAACCTACAATTAGACCGGCTCCTAGGAATATACCTATCCATTTCCAAGATATTCCACCAATAAAAATCATAGCAGCGATAAAGAATACATAAACCATCGCTGTACCAAAATCTGGCTGAGCAAGTATTAGTCCTATTGGAACTCCTGCCATTATTATTACTTTAGCCATGGTCTTTTTATCATTAATATCAAACTTATGTATATCAAGATAAGCCGCTAATGAAAATATAATTCCTACCTTTGCAATTTCTGAAGGTTGGAAAGAAAAAGATCCGATGTAAACCCAAGAGTTAGATCCCCATTCGTCTAGTCCTCTACCTAAAAACAAGGTCATAAGTAAAAGCAGGAGCATAAGCCCATAGACAAACTTATAAGATTTCTTGATAACATCAAGATCCATTGTACATAGGATTAAAATTACTACAAATCCTAAGATGGTGGCAAATAATTGAGTCATAATAGGTTTGATCTCGCCACCATAAGCTGAATAAAGAACAACTAAACCAAAAATACTTAGAGCAATAGTTGCGAAAAGTAAGATTAAATCTAGTTCCTTTAAGTCTTTTTTCTTTAAATTAAACATTAAATCACTCCAATTCTCTAGTTATTATATAACATGAAAGAAGCTTAATCAATCAAAATGTTATTTAATGGGCAAAGAGTATAATAAATAAAGAGGTGATAGTATTTTAAATTCGAGTGAGATTAAGAAAACTTTAGAAATTTTAGATAAGATGTATCCAGATGTTGACTATTCAATGCTTAATTTTACAACACCATTTGAGCTATTGATAGCGACAATTTTATCTGCCCAATCAACCGATGTTAGGGTAAATAAAGTGACAAAAGTGATGTTTGCTGACATGAATACACCTGAACAATTTGCTAAAGCTGATATAAAAACAATAGAAAATTATATAAGAACAGTAGGTATATACAAAAACAAGGCAAAAAATATTTCAGCAACAAGTAAGATTTTGTATAATGATTATAACAGTGAGGTACCAGCTGATATAAAGGAGCTAATGAAACTACCTGGTGTTGGAAGAAAAACAGCTAATGTTGTAGCATCAAATGCCTTTGGTATTCCAGCTATTGCAGTTGACACTCATGTTTTTAGGGTTGCAAATAGGCTTGGTTTTGCTAATGCTAAAAATGTAGAAAAAACCGAAGACCAACTTATGAATAACATTCCCAAAGAAAGATGGAGAAAGACTCACCACCAACTTATCACTCATGGAAGGGCAATCTGCAAAGCGAGAAATCCCCTATGTGAAGAGTGTAATATGAAAATCACTTGTGAATATTATAGGAGAGAGAATGATTAGGATTTTAGCTATTGATATAGATGGAACTTTACTTAACTCCAAATCAATCCTAGAGAAAAAAACTATAGATTCTCTAAGAGAATTAGAAGAAATAGGAGTGAGAATAGTTTTAAACAGTGGTAGGGTATTTTCCTCTGTTATGTACTATGCTAATCAAATTTCTAAAAATCCTGTCATAATAGCAAATAATGGAGCTATTCTAGGTACTGATTATGAAAATATAATAAAATCCTATCCCTTAGAAGATGAAGTAGTTGATAGACTATATTCTTTGTCTAAGGAAAACAAGCTGGATTTTCATTTTTATGATTTAAACACCTACTATTCTGATACCTTTAATGAAAGAAAACTTAAACATTTATTAAAAAATCCAAATGTAGATGGTGATTATTCCGTAAATCTTTCGATCACTGATAATTCTTTGGAAGTTCTAAGAAATAAAAATCACAGGGCTTATAAGTTTCAAATAAATGGTATAAAAGAAGATTACGAAATAGTAAAGACTATTAAAAATGAGTTTAACGATAAACTATATTTCACATCGTCCATAAATGGAGTAGTTGAGATGATGACAAAAAATGTGTCAAAACTAGAAACTCTAAAGGAATTTGCGAAAATTACTGGACTAAAAACCTCTAACATTGCAGCTATTGGCGACGGCCAAAATGATTATGAAATGTTAAGCGGGGCGGAGATATCTTTTGCTATGGGAAACGCTAAAGATGAATTAAAAGAGATTGCAAATCATGTAGTAAGTGATAACGATAGTGGCGGAATCATAGAAGCTTGTGAGATTATAAGGGAGTATAACCGTTGTTTAATATAGTTTTAATTGCTCCAGAACATCCAGGAAATGTTGGAAATATTGGTAGAACATGTGTATTAACAGAATCTAGATTACACTTAATTAGACCCTTTAAATTTGATTTTTCTGATAGATTTTTAAAAAGAGCGGGTATAGATTATTGGGAGCACGTAGATCTAGTTATCCACGATTCTATAGAAGAATTTATGGAATATGTAAAAAATGAGAGATTTTACTTTGTGGAAACTGGCAGTGATAAGAGATATACAGATGTAAGCTTCAAGGATGGAGATTATCTGATATTTGGCAGAGAAAAGGAAGGAATTGATCAAAAACTTTTGGACCAATATAGTAAAAAAGTTATTACAATTCCAATGACTAAAAAGATAGATAGGTCACTTAACCTCGCTAATTCAGTAAGCATTATCCTTTATGAAGCACTAAGACAAGACGGATTTAATTTTTAGTAAGGAGAATATATGTACGACATAATTATAATAGGTGGAGGCCCAGCTGGTCTTACAGCAGGTCTTTATGCAGGAAGAAGTAAACTAAAAACATTGATTATTGAAAAAGCTGTTGCAGGCGGTCAAATTTCTGGAACAGCTTTTGTAGAAAACTACCCGGGATCAATTCCTGAAGCAACAGGTATGGGATTATCTGAAAGAATGCTAGAGCAAGCAGAAGAATTTTGTGATATCAAATATGAAGATGTCAAGGAAGTTGAACTTGAAGGTAAGGTAAAGAAAGTTGTAACTGACGGCGGAGAATACGAAGCTAAAGTTATAATTATATCCTCAGGTGCGACTCACAGAAAACTAGATGTTCCTGGTGAAGATGAATTTGCTAATAGAGGTGTTTCATATTGTGCTACATGTGATGGACCTTTCTATACAGGCCTTGATATCTACGTTGTAGGTGGAGGAGATTCAGCCCTTGAGGAGGCAAGCTATCTAACAAGATTTGGTAGATCTGTTACAATAATCCACAGAAGAGATGAATTTAGAGCAAGTGGTGTTGTTGTAGACAACATCAAAAAGAACGATAAAATCAAATTAGAATTAGACTCTGTTGTAAAAGAAATCAAAGGTAGCAAGGAATCAGAAGTTTTAGTAGTTGAAAATGTTAAAACTGGTGAAATAAAAGAATTAAAATCTGATGATAATTCTCCAATTGGGGTATTTATATTTATAGGATACATTCCACAAACAGAGATATTTGAAGGCAAGATTGAAATGAATCACGGATACATCCTAACAGATGAAGATATGAAAACAAATGTCGAAGGTGTATTTGCCATTGGTGATACCAGAGAAAAGAAGGTTAGACAAATGGTAACTGCAGCAGGAGATGGATGTATTGCAGCGGTTCTTGCTAACAGATATCTTGAGGGCGTGAATTGGTAAAAAAAAGTTGACAAATTTCTAACAAATAAGTAAAGTGTATTTGTAGAAAGAATTAATTAGGAGGAAATAATGGCAACAAAAGTAGCAATTAATGGATTTGGTAGAATCGGACGTCTTACACTAAGAAGAATCGCCGAAGTAGAAGAAAATATCGAAGTTGTAGCAATCAACGACCTTATTGATAAAAAAGGTCTTCTATATGCTTTCAAATACGATACAGCGCAAGGTAGATTCAATGGAGACGCTGAACTAACTGAAGACGGATTCAAAATCAACGGCAAAGACATCAAAGTATTTGCTGAAAGAAACCCAGAAGATCTTCCATGGGAAGAACTTGGAGTTGATATAGTACTAGAATGTACAGGATTCTTTACAGAAAAAGAAAAAGCAGAAGCTCATATCAAAGCAGGAGCTAAGAAAGTACTAATTTCTGCACCAGGTAAGGGTGATCTAAAGACAATCGTATACGGAGTAAACCATGAAATTCTTGATGGTTCAGAAACAGTTGTTTCAGGTGCAAGCTGTACAACAAACTGCCTAGCACCAATGGTTAACGTATTAAAGAATGAATTCGGATTTGTTTCAGGTCAAATGTCTACAATCCATGCATACACAGCTACTCAAGCTATCCAAGATACACCAGCTACTAAAAAAGATTTAAGAGGTGGTAGAGCTGCAGCACAAAATACAATTCCTGCATCAACAGGAGCAGCTAAAGCTGTAGGTAAAGTTCTTCCAGAAGTAGAAGGAAAAATTGACGGATCAGCTCTAAGAGTTCCAACAATTACAGGATCAATCACAGAACTTTACTCAGTACTAGAGAAAAAAGTAACTGTAGAAGAAGTTAATGCAGCTATGAAAAAATACTCAAATGATGCATTTGCTTATACAGAAGATGATATAGTATCAAGCGATATCGTAGGTTATCCAGCAGGTTCAGTTTTCGATTCTCAACTTACAAAGATAGTTGAAGGAGAAAACGGAACACAAGTTGTTAAAACAGTTGCTTGGTATGACAACGAAATGGGATATGTTTCTAACTTAGTTAGAACACTTGACTATCTAGCAAATCTTTAAGAGTTGAATTAGGCGAGGTAAGTCTCGCCTTTTTTTAACGAAAATTACGAGGAGACTTATGAATAAAAAAACTGTAAAAGATTTAGACGTAAAGGGCAAAAAAGTACTTGTTAGAGTTGACTTTAATGTACCACTTTCTAAAGAAAACAACGAAGAAATCGCTGATGACACAAGAATAAAAGCAGCTCTTCCAACAATTGATTACCTATTAGAAAATAATGCTAAGGTTATTCTTATGAGCCACCTTGGTAGACCAAAGGGAGAAGCTAAACCAGAATTTGCTCTAAAACCTGTAGCAGATTGGCTAGAAAATCACTACAAAGATAAATTCCACTTCTTCCCAAGCCCAGAAGTTGTAGATGATAAGGTTAAAGAAGAAGTAGCAAATCTTAAAGATAGTGAAGTTTGTTTAATCGAAAATACAAGATATGTTGCTGGTGAAACTAAAAACGACCCTGAATTTACTAAAAAACTAGCATCTCTTGCAGACTTATATGTAAACGATGCATTTGGAACAAGCCACAGAGCACACGCATCTAACGTAGGTGTTGCAAGTATACTTCCTTCAGCTGTAGGATTTTTAATTGAAAAAGAAATCGACGTTATGGGTAAAGCTCTAGAAGCTCCAGAACATCCATTTGTTTCAATCCTAGGCGGAGCAAAAGTATCTGACAAAATCGGTGTAATTGAAAACTTGATTACAAAAGTTGATACTATCCTAATTGGTGGAGGTATGGCTTACACATTCTTAAAGGCTCAAGGAAAAGAGATAGGTAAATCCTTATTAGAAGAAGACAAGATGGATTTATCCCTTGAACTAATCAAAAAAGCAGAAGAAAATAACGTAGAAATCTTACTTCCAGTAGATGTTGTTATTGCTGATGAGATTAAATCAGGAGTAGAAACTGAAGTTGTTGACATAGATTCAATTCCAGAAGATAAAGAAGCTCTAGATATAGGACCAAAAACAGCAGAACTATTTGCATCAAAGATTAAAAATGCCAAAACTGTTGTATGGAATGGACCTATGGGAGTATTTGAAGTTAAAGAATTTGCTAACGGAACAAACAAAGTTGCTGAATCTTTAGCAGAATCTGATGCAATTACAATAGTAGGTGGAGGAGACTCTGCACTTGCAATAGAGCTAGCAGGATTAAAAGATAAAATTACTCATGTATCTACTGGTGGTGGAGCAAGCCTAGAGTTTTTAGAAGGTAAAGATCTACCAGGAATTAGTTCAATAGAAGATAAGTAAGGAGAATTGATGCGTAAACCAGTTATAGTAGGAAACTGGAAAATGAATATGACAGTTTCTGAAGCAGAAAAATTATTAGATGAAATAAAAGCTTTAGATTTAGATGAAAATGTTGAAGCGGGCGTTTGTACACCAGCTATTGACCTATTAGTAGCTAAAGAAAAGTTGAAAGATACGAGTGTTGGATTTGGTGCACAAAACATGTACTTTGAAGAAAGCGGAGCATTTACAGGAGAAATATCTCCAACCATGCTTACAGATATCGGAGCAAAATATGTAATATTAGGTCACTCTGAAAGACGTGAATACTTCAAAGAATGTGATTGTTTAATCAACAAAAAAGTAAAATCAGCCTTAGATCATGACTTAGTTCCTATCCTTTGCTGTGGTGAAACTCTTGAAGAAAGAGAAGCTAACGAACATGAAGCAAAAGTAAAAAGCCAAATTGAAAAAGACTTAAAAGATGTTTCAGCTGAAGATATTGAAAAGGTAATAATTGCCTATGAACCAATTTGGGCAATAGGAACTGGTAAAACTGCTTCAAGCGAAGATGCAGACAGCATGTGCGGATATATCAGAAGCTTAATTGCTGAAACTTACGGTGATGAAGCTGCATCAAAAGTAAGAATCCAATATGGTGGTTCTGTAAAACCAAATAACGTAGTTGAACTTATGGGCAAAGAAAATATCGACGGTGCCCTAGTAGGTGGAGCAAGCCTAAAAGCAGAAGATTTTAAAGCTTTAGTTAATTTTAATAAATAAGGAGAAATAGATGAGTTTAATAACAGATGTATATGCAAGACAAATTCTTGATTCAAGAGGAAATCCAACAGTAGAAGTTGAAGTTTATACAGAAGACGGTGGCTTTGGTAGAGCAAGTGTACCATCAGGTGCGTCAACAGGTGAATGGGAAGCTGTAGAACTTAGAGATGGTGACAAGAACTATTTCTTAGGAAAATCAGTTCTTAAAGCTGTTGAAAATGTAAATGAAATTATTGCAGAAGAACTTGAATTTACTTATGATGTTACAGATCAAATCGGCGTAGATAATGCTATGATCGAACTTGATGGAACAGAAAACAAGGGTAAACTTGGTGCCAATGCAATACTAGGTGTTTCTCTTGCAGTTGCAAAAGCAGCAGCAAACGAACTTGGAGTTCCTTTATATAACTACATCGGTGGAACAAATGCAAAACTACTACCAACACCAATGATGAACATTTTAAATGGTGGAGAACATGCTGATAACTCAGTTGATATCCAAGAATTCATGATTTTCCCACTTGGAGCAGAAAGCTTTGCTCATGCTCTACAAATTGGTGCGGAAGTATTCCACAGTTTAAAATCAGTACTATCTAGCAAAGGATACAATACAGCTGTAGGTGATGAAGGTGGATTTGCTCCTAACCTTAAATCTAACGAAGAAGCACTAGAAATCATCTGTGAAGCTATCAAAGCTGCAGGTTATGAACCTGGAAAAGATGTTTATATAGCAATGGACTGCGCATCAAGTGAGTTCTACAACAAGGAAGATGGTAAATATCATCTTGAAGGTGAAGGAACTGTTAAAACAGAAGATGAAATGATTGACTGGCTAGAAGAATTAGTTGGTAAATACCCAATCATATCTATCGAAGACGGACTAGATGAAAATGACTGGGAAGGTTGGGCAAAACTTACAGAAAGACTTGGCAAGAAAGTTCAACTTGTAGGTGATGACTTATTTGTAACAAACACTAAAAAACTTGAAAAAGGAATTAGTGAAGGTGTTGCTAACTCAATCCTAATAAAAGTTAACCAAATCGGTTCACTAACAGAGACTCTAAATGCTATTGAAATGGCTAAAGAAGCAGGATATACTGCAGTTGTTTCTCACAGATCTGGTGAAACAGAAGATGTAACAATCTCTGATTTAGTTGTAGCTGTTAATGCTGGACAAATCAAAACAGGTGCACCATCAAGAACAGATAGAGTTGCTAAATACAACCAACTTCTAAGAATTGAAGATGAACTTGGTGATGATGCTAAATTCAAAGGAATTAAAGCATTCTACAATATAAATAAATAATAGAATTAAAAGGCGGCCTTTGGGCTGTCTTTTTTGTTATTTACTAAACTAATTATTACCATACTTAAAAATAAATAAATTGATGGTATATTCATTGTGATAGTTGTTATACATAAGCATAGGCTTAGAAGATGAATTTGTATTTGAAAGGAAGTGCAACATGAAGACAGATATAGAAATAGCAAAGGAAATTGAGCTTAAAGATATAGATGATATCTGCCAAGAGTTAGGGCTAACTAACTATGAAAAAATTGGAAATTATAAAGCGAAGATTGACTTAGAATATTCTAGAAATAAGAAAGAAGATTCAAAGTTGATTCTAGTTACAGCTACAAACCCTACTCCAAGTGGTGAAGGAAAGACAACTCTAAACATTGGCCTATCCATGGCTCTAAATAAGATTGAAAAAAGTGCAATATCAGTCCTAAGAGAACCTTCCATGGGACCATCCTTTGGTAGAAAAGGAGGAGCTGCAGGTGGTGGATACAGTCAAGTATTACCTATGGATGAAATTAACCTTCACTTTACGGGAGACTTCCATGCTATAACTTCTGCCGTTAATTTAGTTGCTGCGATTTTAGATAATCATATTTATCAAGGAAACGAAAAAAATATTGATCCAAAAAGAATTGTTTGGAGAAGATGTGTAGATTTAAATGATAGAGCATTGAGAAACATCGTTATTGGTCTTGGCAATAGAACTGACGGTGTAACTCGCGAGGACAAATTTGACATAACTGTTGCAACAGAGATGATGGCAGTTTTGTGTCTTGCTACAAGTATAGAAGATTTTAAAAATAGAGTAGCGAAGATGATCGTTGCCTTTGATTACGACAACAATCCTGTAACAGTTGATGATATTAAGGCAACAGGATCTGTAGCTGTAGTTATGAAAGAGGCATTAAAACCAAATCTTGTCCAAACTACAGAACATACACCAGCTATTATCCACGGTGGACCTTTTGCAAATATTGCTCACGGTTGTAATTCCCTTCTTGCTACAAAAACAGGACTTGGACTATGTGAATATGTTGTAACAGAAGCTGGATTCGGGGCTGATTTGGGAGCTGAGAAGTTTAATGATATAAAATGTAGGCTGGGTGGACTTAAACCTAATGCAAGCGTTATTGTAACCTCTGTTCGATCATTAAAATATCATGCTGGTATGGATCTTGAAAATATTGGCAAAGAAAATCTAGATTATTTGGAAAAAGGATTTAGAAATCTAGAAATTCATATTGAAAATATGAGAAAATTTGGAAATAACATTTTAGTTGCTATCAATAAATTTGCTAGCGATACTGATAAGGAAATTGCTCTATTGAAGGAATTAACAGATAAAATGGGCGTAAAGGCCGTGGAAACTACTGTATTTACAGATGGTGGAGAAGGTGGAGTAGAACTTGCCAAAAGCCTTGTAGAGATATGCGAAAATGATAATGAATTTAAGTTTTTATATGACTTGGATAATTCTATCAAAGAAAAAATAGAAACAATTTCAAAAGAAATATATAGGGCAAGTGGTGTAGTTTACACTAAAAAAGCCGATAAGGAAATAAAAAGATTAGAAGAACTTGGCTACAAAAACTTACCTATTTGTATTGCAAAGACACCATATTCATTATCCGATGATCCTAATATTAATATTACTGACAAAGATTATGAAATAACAATTAGAGATATTAGAGTAAATGCAGGTGCTGGATTCTTGGTAGCATATACTGGAGATATTCTAACTATGCCAGGTCTTCCAAAGAAAGCAAACGCCTATCAAATAGACCTTGACGAGAATAATGAGATAGTTGGTTTATTCTAGATAGTGAACTATGATTTTTGTAAAACTTTGAAAAATTTATTACAAAGACTTGCAATTTTTTGAAAATTATTTATAATATACTTAGATTAAAAATTTAGGGATAGATGGAGGGTATTATGACAAACAATTTTTTATTTAAAAAGAAGTCTAATTTTGAATACATTTTTTCATGTATTTCATACTCTATCTTTGCCTTTATCAAAAAGCTTAGATTTTTAATTGTAATAATTTTCTGTGCGCTTAAAGAGAGTCCAATTTTGGACTCTCTTTTTCTATGGAAATTTAGTTAGAGGAAAGGATAACTAATTTAAAATATGAGTGGTTTAGTAGCAATCAAATCAAAAAATAACAAGGCTAAAAAGTTATTTTATGCACTAAGCTCGATCCAACACAGGGGTCAAGATGCTGCTGGCATTATTCTCTCAGATGGACACAGCTTAACCAGGATAAAGGGACTTGGTCTTGTAAATGAAATCTTTGATGACGATAATCTAAAAGATTGTTCAGGTGAGTTTGCCATAGGGCATGTAAGAAGTTCACCTGAAGGAGCTAATAGAGATTATAATGTTGAACCTTTGGTTAGTTTTGCCAAGGGAAACGAGTTTTCTATCGCCCATGATGGAAATTTGGTAAACTATTATAGTTTAAAAGAAAAAGAAGAAGAAATGGGGATGGCCTTTCATACTCATACAGATAGTGAGTTGATTTTATTATTGATAACTAGGTATTTTGAGGGCGATATTGTTAAAGCTATAAGAAGGGCAATGGAGGATATAAAGGGAGCATATTCTTGTGTCTTGTGTTTGCCGGATAAAATAGTTGGATTTCGTGATTATCACGGCATAAGACCGTTATCTATAGGATACGATGGTGAAAATACTGTTATAGCTAGTGAGAATTGCTCAATTGAAATCCTAGATATTGATAATTATAGAGATGTCAAAGCTGGTGAAATTGTAGTAGTAGATAAAGATGGAATAAAATCTTATCCTGCAGAAGAAAAAGTAAATTGTAAACATTGTATTTTTGAATATGTATATACAGCAAGACCTGATGCAAACATTGAAGATATAAATGCCTACATGTTTAGGAGAAGAAGTGGAGAACTTTTATATGATCAAGCTCCTATAGATGCTGATCTAATTTGTCCGGTACCTGATTCTGGTACACCCTCAGCTATAGGATTTGCTCAAAGATCAGGTATTCCTTTTGCGGCAGGACTTGTAAAGAATAGATATATGGGAAGGACCTTTATAAAATCTAGCCAAAAAGAAAGAGAACTTTCTGTTAGGTTAAAGCTAAATCCTCAAAAGTCTGTCCTAGAAGGAAAGAGAATAGTCTTGGTTGATGATTCTATAGTTAGAGGAACAACTAGTGCAAAGCTTATTAAAAGAATAAGAAATGCTGGAGCAACTGAAGTTCACTTTAGGGTTACATCTCCACCTTTTGTATATCCTTGCTACTATGGAGTTGATACTCCCGATAGGGATAAGCTCATAGCATCTAAATTATCAGTAGATGAAATAAGAGATCAAATAGGAGCTGATAGTTTGGAGTTTCTTTCTTTAGATAATATTTTAAAACTTACTGGAAATCCAGATGATTTCTGTAAGGCTTGTTTTACTGGTGACTATCCAGTAATAAAGGAGAAGGTATGAATTTAGCTGTATTTATTTCGGGCACTGGCACCAACCTCAAGGCATTAATAGATGTACAAAAAGAAAAATTCTTTGACAGCCGAATAAAATTGGTCGTATCTAATAAAAATGCCAAAGGCTTAGATTTTGCAAAAGATAATAATATAAACTACATAGTAAGTAAAGATGATGACGAAATTTTAGGAGAACTTAAAAAACATGATATAGACTTGATAGTTCTCGCAGGATACCTACCTAAGATTAGTAAGAAGCTAATAAATTCATACGAAATAATTAACATACATCCTTCTCTCCTACCAAAGTACGGTGGAAAGGGATATTACGGCATTCACGTTCACGAAGCAGTTTTTGAAAATAAAGAAACTATTAGTGGTGTAACTATTCATCATGTAAATGAGAATTTGGATGACGGAGATATAATTATTCAAAAAGAAGTCGATATAAGTACTTGTAAAAGTGCACAAGAGATAGCAGATAAGATTCTTAAGATAGAACATCAAAGTTTAAAAGAAGTTATAAAGAAAATGGAGGAAGACAATTGAGAGCTTTATTATCAGTAACTGACAAGACTGGAATTGTAGAACTTGCTAAAAACCTTAATTCCTTGGGTGTTGAATTAGTATCAACTGGAGGAACTTATAAAAAAATCAAGGAAAATGGCATAGATGTAACAGAAATTGATAAGATTACAAACTTTCCTGAAATACTTGAAGGAAGAGTTAAAACTCTATCTCCATATGTACATGGAGGCATACTCTATAAGAGAGATAATGAAAAGCATGTAAATACAATAAATGAATTAAACATAAAACCAATTGATATTGTAGTTGTAAACCTCTACGAATTCCAAAAAGCTTTAGAAAAGGGTAATCCAGATGATATCATTGAAAATATAGATATCGGTGGTCCATCTATGGTTAGATCTGCTGCTAAAAATCACAAAGATGTCCTAATAATTACAGATCCTAAAGACTATGATGAACTCATTGATAGGTTAAAAAATGATAATATTGACCTTGCTTACAGACAAAAATTGGCAATGAAGGCTTACAATTTAACTGCTTTCTATGATTCAGTTATATCCAGATATTTTTCAAAACTTACTGGTGAAGAATCAATTTATAAAACATACGGTTTTGAAAAAGAATCAGACCTTAGATATGGAGAAAACCCTGGGCAAAAAGCAGCCTTATACAATGATCCATTTGTTAAAGGTCTAATGGAAAATATAGAAGTTATTCATGGCAAGGAAATGAGTTATAATAATTTCAACGACTTAAATCCTGCTATAGAGCTTGCAGAAGAATTGGGAGAAAATGCAGTTGTTGCCCTAAAACACCAATCTCCTTGTGGAGTAGCAGTCGGTGAGAATGTTTATGATTCTTATATGAAAGCCTTTGAATGTGATAGTCAATCTATTTTTGGTGGAATAGTTGCAGTAAATGGAGTAGTAGATAAGAAAGCTGCCGAGAAAATGCACGAGATATTCCTAGAAATAATCGCTGCAAGAGATTTTACTGACGAAGCTTTAGACATATTAACTAAAAAGAAAAATGTAAGACTTGTTAAGGTTGATTACTCTAATGAGCTTGTTAGTGAGGAAGTGAAATATTTAAATGGTAAAGTTCTTATCCAAGATAAAGATAATGGAGAAGACGAGGTTAATGTAGTTACTAGTAAAAAACCTACAGATGATCAAATAAAAGATATGTTGTTTGCACAAAAGGTTGTAAAATACGTAAAATCTAATGCTATAGTTGTAGTAAAAGATATGAAAACACTAGGATGTGGCGCAGGTCAACAATCAAGAGTCTGGGCATTAGAGTCAATAAAAGATCATTTTAAAGATAGAGATTTTACAGGCTCAGTTCTTGGATCAGATGCCTTCTTCCCATTCCCAGATACTGTTGAAATCGCTCATGAAATGGGAATTGACGCTATAATTCAGCCAGGTGGATCAATTAAAGATCAAGACTCAATTGATAAATGCAATGAATATGACATGAGCATGGTATTTAGTAAATCTCGTCACTTTAAACATTAAGGATAGAAATTTATGAATATATTAATTATTGGATCAGGAGGGCGTGAACACGCCTTAGGAAAGAAACTTTGTGCAGATAATAGAAAATTATTCTTCGCACCAGGAAATGCAGGGACTAGCGAGATTGGAGAAAATATCGAAATTTCTGCTAGTGATATTGATAAACTTCTAGATTTTGCAAAAAATAATAATATAGAATACTCAATAGTAGGTCCAGAAGATCCACTTTGCCAAGGAATTGTAGATATCTTTGAAGAAAATGGACTTAAGATCTTTGGAGTAAATAAAAAAGCATCCAAATTTGAATCTAGTAAATCCTTCACTAAAGAATTTTTAAATAAGTATGGTATAAAAACAGCCGCATACCTAAAAACCGAGGATAAAAATGAGGCTATAGAATATGCGAGAAACTTACTTGATAAAAACGAAAAGGTGGTTTTAAAAAGAGACGGCCTTGCTTCTGGCAAGGGAGTTTATATAGTAAGCGATGAAGTAGATTTGAAGGAAAAAGTCGAAGAAATATTTTCAAAAGATGAATTTATCGTCATAGAAGAATTCATTGATGGATTTGAAATGAGCATGTTACTTCTTACAGATTCAAAAACTATAATTCCGCTACCAACAAGTAAGGACCATAAGAAAATATTTGATAAAGAAGAAGGACCAAACACTGGAGGCATGGGAACTTACGCTCCAAATGTTGAGGCTGAAGTTTTCAAAGATGAAATTGTAAAAGAGGTTCTTCCAAAAATCATAGATGGCTTTAATAAAGAAAATATCGACTACAGGGGTGTTTTATTTATAGGATTTATGATAAATGAAAGTGGAATATATGTTCTCGAATTTAATGTTAGATTTGGAGATCCTGAAACTCAAGTAGTCTTAGAATTAATTGACAATGACCTTTTAGAACTACTAGAAAAAACATCTGATAGAAAACTATCCGATGTTAAACTTAAAATAAACGATAAGAAATCTGTTTGTTTAGTACTTGCATCAAATGGTTACCCAAATTCTTATGAGATAAATAAAGAGATAGAATTTGAACCAGAAATTAAATCTACTATCTATCATGCTGGAACTAAGAAAGAAAACGAGAAAACATTGACAAGCTCTGGCAGAGTTTTAAATATAGTTTCTACAGAAGATACTTTTGACCAAGCTGTTAAAAATGTTTATGAAGATGCTAATAAAATAAACTTTGAAGGAAAATACTACAGAACGGATATTGGTCCAACTGTTAAGAGAGTTTATGTCAAGAAGAAGGATGAATTTGATTTTGAATCAAAAAATCTAAAGCAAAACATCAAAAATTCTTTGGGAATTAATCTTGAAGATCTTAAAATATACAAAAGATATGATCTTGAAACTAAAGATGAAAATGTTAAAAAATTACTTTATACTGTTTTAGCTGAAGCACCTGTAGATGAAGCTTACGCTTTTGAAGATTCGATTAATCTTCAAGGAAATTTCAAAAATACTATCGTAAGCGAGTATTTGCCAGGACAGTTTAACCAAAGAGAACAAGGTGTAATTGATGCATCTTCCCTAGTTATTGATGATGAAAACTTTAAAGTTAGAGCTGCTACTGTATATGAACTAGCAAATGTAAGCCAAGATGATTTAGAAAAAATAGAAAAATTCATTATAAATCCAGTAGATTCACACAGGGTAAGTCTTCTTGGGATACCAACAACACTAAAGGCGAACCATCAAAAAAACTTAGAAAATATCATTTATGATGGATTCATAGATTATGGTGAAAAAGAATTAACCAAATTTCTAGATGAGCATGCTATGGCTATGAGTCTAGATGATATAAAACTTGTGAGAGACTATTTTAAAGAAGAAAATAGAGATCCTAATGAGACCGAAATTAAGATTTTAGATACTTATTGGTCAGACCATTGTAGACATACAACTTTTAATACCTTCTTAGATATTGATATAAAGGCAAACACACTCTTAGATGAGGCAATACAAAAATCTTTTGATAAGTATCTAAAGATGAGAGAAGAGCTAAATATTACAAAGCCAATTAATCTCATGAGTTTTGGTACAATACTTACAAAGTATATGAGAGCAAATAACAATTTTGATGACCTTGAAGTAAGCAATGAAATAAATGCTTGTTCTGTTTACACCAAAGTTAGAGTGCTTAAAGATGGCAAAGAAACTACAGAAGATTATTTGTTGATGTTTAAAAATGAAACTCATAACCATCCTACAGAAATTGAACCATTTGGTGGAGCTTCAACTTGTTTAGGTGGGGCTATCAGAGATCCACTTTCTGGAAGAGCTTATGTTTATCAAGCTATGAGATTAAGTGGGGCAGGTGATATAAAACAAGCTTATGAAAAGACTCTTGTAGGAAAATTACCTCAATCTAAAATTACAAAAGAAGCGGCACTTGGATATTCTTCCTATGGTAACCAAATAGGACTTGCCACAGGCTTGGTAGATGAATTTTACCATCCAGGTTATACAGCCAAAAGAATGGAATGTGGAGCTGTTATGGCAGCAGCTCCTGTAGAAAATGTCAAAAGATTAGATCCTGTAGCTGGAGATTTGATAATTTTACTCGGTGGACGAACTGGACGTGATGGAATAGGTGGAGCAACAGGTTCATCTAAATCTCATAAGATTAGTTCTATAAAAACAGAATCAGCTCAAGTTCAAAAAGGAAATGCTCCAGAAGAGAGAAAAATCCAAAGACTATTTAGAAGAGCAGAAGTAGCAAAACTAATTAAAAAATGTAACGACTTTGGAGCTGGTGGAGTATCAGTTGCTATAGGAGAACTTTCAGACGGAGTTGATATTTACCTTGATAGAGTTCCTCTAAAATATGAAGGTCTAAAACCATTTGAAATAGCTATATCAGAATCCCAAGAGAGAATGGCTGTAGTAATTGATAAAAATGACCTTGATGAATTCTTATCTTACGCATCAGAAGAAAATCTAGAAGCAACCCATGTTGCAACTGTGACTGATAATAAGACAATGACAATTTATTATGAAGATAACATCGTAGGAAAACTTTCTTATGACTTCATAAATACTGATGGTGCCGAAAGATATGCTAAGTTAACTTATGTTAGTGAAAAAACCCCATCAATCCTAACTGAAAAGAACGATGATCCAAACAAATTCTATGACAAGATTAAAGAATTACCTAATTTAAGCAAGAAAAATCTCATAGAAATGTTCGATCCATCTATTGGAAGAAATACTGTGCTAAATCCTTTGGGAGGTAAGAAACTTCTAAATCCAGCCCAAGTAATGGCAGCGAGAATCCCAGTTGATGAAGGAATTTCAAAAACTGTATCGCTAATGAGCTATGGTTTTGATCCAAACTTATCTTCTGAGAGTCAATATTTGGGAGGCTATTACGCTGTAGTTGAATCTATATCAAAGCTTGTAGCTGTTGGCTCTGACTTAGAAAAAATAAGATTATCCTTCCAAGAATTCTATGAATCTATGGGTGATGAAAAAGCTTGGTCTAAGCCTTTTAAATCATTATTAGGAGCATTTGAAGTATCAACATTTTTCGAAACACCTCCAATAGGTGGTAAGGATAGTATGAGCGGAACATTTGAAAATATAAAAGTTCCACCAACCCTTATATCTTTTGCAGTAACAACTGAAGATGTTGAACATATCATAACTAATGACTTAAAAGGCCAAGGAAAAATAGGCTTAGTTAAAACTCCTTATAAGGAAGATGGAAGTCTAGACTTAGAAAAACTAAAGGAAAATTATAATAAGATAACTGATGATATTAGACAAGGTAATATAATTTCAGCTATTTCACTTACTAGAAAGGGGCTATTAGTAGATACTTACGAACAAGCTATTGGAAATACTGGTTTTAGTATAAATTACGATAACTTATACAATCCTATGTTTGGATCTTTCGTTGTTGAATACAAAAGTGATAGAGACTTTATAGAAAATATCGGTGAATTTAGCGAAGGAATAACAGTTAATGGCGTAAGTTTAGATGAAAAAGAGCTCGAAAAATCTTATGTACATGGATTAGATGAGATATTTAAACCTTATGAAGAAATTAAATATACAAGACTAAGTCCTAAAAAAGTAGAAAGAAAGCTTAAATCAAATAAACCTACAGACAAACCAAGAGTTCTAATCCTTGCAGCTCCAGGTACTAACTGTGAGATAGATAGCGAGAAAGCCTTCAAAAAAGCTGGATGCGAAACTGAAATATTGGTATTTAAAAATGAAAGTCAAGAGGACATCAAATCATCAATTGATAAGCTGGAAAAATCTTTACTTAAATCGCAAATATTTATGATTCCTGGAGGATTCTCCCTAGGAGACGAACCAGATGGATCAGCTAAATTTTTAGCTAATATTTTAAGAAATGAAAAGATAGCTAAGGCAATTGACCATCTACTATATGAAAATGATGGTCTTATGATAGGTATTTGTAATGGATTCCAAGCTTTAGTTAAAACAGGACTTCTACCTTATGGAAAGATTACTATACCAAAAGATGACGACCCAACCTTAACCTTTAATACCTCTAGTCGTCACATAGCAACTTTTGTAAATACAAAGACTCTTACAGATAACAGTCCTTGGACAGTAGGAGTTGATTTGGATAAAACATATAGGATTCCAGTATCTCATGGAGAGGGAAGATTTATAGTAAGCGAAGAAAAGTTAGAAGAACTTCTCGACAATGACCAGATATTCTCAGTTTATGAAACATCTTTAAATGGTTCTAATTATAACATCGAAGGAATTATATCCAAAGATGGAAAGATTCTTGGGAGAATGGGCCATGCTGAAAGAATTGATGACGACTTGTTCAAGAATGTTTATGGTGTAAATAGAGAAAAAATATTTGAAAATGCAGTGAATTATTTAAGAAAGGATGCCGAATGAAATTTTTAGGAGAAGGATTAACATTTGACGATGTACTTTTAGTACCAGGACCATCAGAAGTTTTACCAAATGAGGTAGATACAACAACTTACTTGACAAAGAACATAAAACTAAATATTCCAATGATGTCAGCAGGAATGGATACTGTAACAGAATCACAAATGGCAATAGCTATGGCTAGACAAGGAGGTATTGGAATAATACACAAAAACATGCCAATAGCTGAACAAGCTAGACAAGTAGATGTAGTTAAAAGATCAGAACATGGAGTTATAACTGATCCATTCTACCTTCATCCAGACAATATTTTACAAGATGCACTAGATATAATGGCAAACTACAGAATATCTGGTGTTCCAATTGTAGATAAAGAAATGTACTTGAAGGGAATTCTTACTAATAGAGATGTAAGGTTTGAAGAAGATCCTAAAGTTCAAATTGATTCTATAATGACTAGGGAAAACTTAGTAGTTGGTTATGAAGGAATCAAGATGAAAGAAGCAATCAAACTAATGGAAGAGGCAAAGATTGAAAAGCTTCCTATAGTAGATGATGATTATAAGCTAAAAGGACTAATTACTATAAAAGATATAGAAAAATCAAAACAATATCCTAAGTCAGCTAGAGATAAGAACAATAGATTAGTAGTTGGTGCAGCAGTTGGAATCACAAATGATATGATGGAAAGGGTAGATGCCTTAGTAAAAGCAAATGTAGATGTAATTACCCTAGATACCGCCCATGGTCATTCTAAAAATGTACTAAAGGCTATTAAAAAGATTAAAGAAAAATATCCTGACCTTGACTTGATTGCAGGAAATGTAGCCACAGCTGATGCAACCCATGATTTAATAGAAGCTGGAGTTGATGCAGTCAAAGTTGGTATTGGTCCTGGATCAATCTGTACAACAAGAGTAGTAACTGGTATCGGTGTACCTCAAATAACTGCAATTATTGATTGTGTAAATGAGGCTAACAAATACGATATTCCAGTAATTGCTGATGGTGGTATTAAGTATTCAGGAGATATCACCAAAGCCTTAGCCTGTGGAGCAAAGGTTATAATGGCAGGTTCTTTATTTGCAGGTACAGAGGAATCACCAGGAGAAACAATTGTTTTTGAAGGTAGACAATATAAGGAATACCGTGGTATGGGATCTCTAGCTGCTATGAAAGATGGATCAGGAGATAGATATTTCCAAACAAATACCAAAAAATATGTGCCGGAAGGAGTCGAAGGAAGAGTAGCTTACAAGGGACCAGTTGGAGAGGTTGTATATCAACTTCTTGGTGGATTAAAATCTGGTATGGGATATGTCGGAAGCAAAGACTTAGATGAACTTTATGATAAGGCTAAATTTGTAAAAATAACTTCCGCATCCCTTATAGAAAATCATCCACACAATATAACAATTACAAGAGAATCACCAAACTATTCTAAAAACTAGGAGGAAAAATGACAGACGTAAGAGTAATAATGGGTTCAGCATCAGACATTGAAATTGCAAAAAAGGTTACTTCAATATTAAAAGATTTTGATATTTCCTATGAAGTTTCTGTTATATCTGCCCATAGGGCTTTAAATGTATTAGAAGAAACTATGGAAAAAGACGACGCTAAGGTTTACATTGGTATTGCAGGTATGGCAGCTCACTTGGCAGGTGTCATGGCAGGAATGACTATAAAACCTGTTATCGGAATACCTGTAGGTGGAACAAACACAGCTGGACTTGATGCTTTATTGTCAATGGTTCAAATGCCAAAGGGCGTTCCAGTTGCAACTGTAGCTATAAATGGTGGAAATAATGCAGCCCTTCTTGCAATCCAAATACTAGCTTTAGGAGACGAAAAATTATCCGAAAAATTAAAAAACCATAAAAAAGAAATGCTAGAAAAAGTTTTGGAAGATGATAAGGGTATCGGTGAAATTTAATGGCTAAACTAACTTATAAAGATGCAGGCGTTGACAAAAACAAAGGCTACGAAGAAGTAGAATTAATCAAAAAAATTGTAAAATCAACCCATGGTAAGGAAGTATTAGCTGACATTGGAGGATTTGCTGGGGCTTTTGCCCCAAATCTTTCAGGAATTTCTAATCCAGTTCTTTTAAGTGGAACTGACGGTGTTGGTACGAAGATAAAACTTGCCATGGAAATGGATAAACACGATACAGTGGGTATAGATTGTGTCGCAATGTGTGTGAATGATATATTGTGCCAAGGAGGAAGACCTCTATTTTTCTTAGATTATATAGCTACAGGAAAATTAGATCCTAGAAAAATGGCAGAACTAGTCAAAGGTGTAGCTGATGGGTGTAAAATTGCAAGTGCAGCTCTAATAGGTGGAGAAACTGCTGAAATGCCAGGCATATATAAGGAAGATGACTATGATTTGGCAGGCTTTGCAGTAGGTCTTGTAGATAAAGATAAAATAATTGACGGAAAAGATTTAAAAGAAGGAGATATCGCAATTGGTCTTTATTCTTCAGGAGTTCATAGCAATGGATTTTCTCTTGTAAGAGCTAGTATGGATCAGGCCGGCGTATCACTTACTGATAAGTTTGATGAAAATATTACAATAGGAGAAAAACTTCTTACTCCTACCAAAATATACGCCAAAGAGATAGAAGATCTAATAAAAAATATAGAAGTAAAAGCAATATCTCATATAACTGGTGGTGGTCTTTATGAAAATGTACCAAGAGTATTAAAGGATGATCTATCAGTTGAATTTAACCTATCAAATCTAAAGCTAGACCCTATATTCGAAAATATTCAAAAGTGGGGCAATATCGACACTGATGAAATGTATAACACCTTCAATATGGGGGTTGGTATGGTAATCTTTGTAGATCCTAAGGATTGTGATAAATCTTTGGAAATCCTAAAAGGTAAAGCAGAAGTTGTTGGACAAGTAACTAAAGGAAATAAAAGTATTAAAATTAATTTATAAGGAGAATTAATATGGAAAAAGTATACACAGGAAAAACAAAAGACGTTTACAAACTAAATGATGAAGAATATTTACTAAAGTTTAAAGATGATGTAACAGGAAATGATGGTGTATTCGATCCAGGTGCAAATTCAGTAGGTCTTACTATGGAAGGAGCAGGTCACCAAGCAGTAGCAATGACAAAATTCTTCTATGAAAAACTAAATGAAAAGGGACTTACAACTCACTTTATATCTGCAGATCTTGATAAAAACGAAGCTATTGTTAAAAAAGCAGAAGTTTTTGGTCAAGGTGTTGAAGTTATAGTTAGATATTACGCTGTAGGATCATTTATCAGAAGATACGGTAAATATATAGAAAATGGTACAAAAATTGATCCTTATGTAGAAATTACATTAAAAGATGATGAAAGAGAAGATCCACTAATAACTAAAGATGCCCTAGCTCTACTAAAAATCATGACAGAAGATGAATACGAAGAACTAAAAGAGCTCGCCCTAAATATAGGTGAGATTGTAAGAGAAGAACTTGCTAAAAAAGATCTTGACTTATACGATATCAAATTTGAATTTGGTAGGATAGAAGATGGAAAAGTAGCTTTAATAGATGAAATTTCTGGTGGAAATATGAGAGCCTACAAAGGCGATAAATATATAGAACCTTTAGAACTAGAAAAAATAATGCTTGGATAATATCAGACTCCCGTTTGGGAGTCTTTCTGTTGATGTTTTTATAATTAATTCTAATTTGAAAACTTTAATTTGTTAAAATAATAAGAAAAAATTGAAATATCAGGGGTTTTGTGGTATTATAACAGGGTATGAATCGGAGGTGTCTATATGGTAAATTTCTTAGCGATTGTACTAGTTATTGCATCAATAGTTATCATAACAGCAGTAACACTACAAGATCCTAAAACTGAAGGTCTAGGAGCTCTATCAGGAACACAAACTAACGTATTCGGTAGAAGCGCTCACAGATCAAAAAACGAAATGTTAGATAAGGTTGCTATTGCAGGTGGTATACTTCTATTTTTAGGAAGTATAATAATGGTAGCAATTAACTAGGAAGGGGTAAGCTATATAATAGCTTAGCCTCTTTTTTATTATAGACAATAGGAGTTTCAATGAATTTAAAAGAATTAATACTTAATTTGGTATATGACAGTGATTATATTCCAATGAGTAAGAAAGAACTGTTTTCTTATCTAAAAGTTGATAAATACACAAGAAAATCGGTTGAATATATACTAAAAGATTTAGAAAAAGAAAATAAAATAAGGATATCAAATAAAAAAAGAATAATGCCTTTGACTGAGGAAGAACTATCTCTAACAGGTAAAATATCTATTGCCCAAGGAGGATATGGATTTTTTATATCTGACAATGAGGATTTTTCAGATGTTTTTATTAAAAAGGATAATCTTAATAATGCTCATAATAATGATAGGGTAAAAATAGAGGTTATTAGAGAAAAAGCAGAAGGAAAAAATGCCGAAGGTAGGGTAACTAATATAATCGAAAGAGCCAATGAAGAAGTAATAGGAACCTATCAAAAAAACAAAGGTTTTGGATTTGTTATTGCTGATGATAAATCTTTTGGCGATGATATCTATATCGAAGATAAGTTCTCCAAGAAGGCGAAAAACAAAGACAAAGTTGTAGTTGAGATTATAAATTATCCTAAAAAAGGTAAACCTGAAGGTAGGATTACTGAAATAATTGGTAGTAAAGGTGATAAAAATATAGATGTTTTATCATTAATCAGAGCTCACAATCTTCCATATGAGTTTTCTAAAGAAACAAAGAAGGAGACTTTATATATAGAAGACTTTGTATCAAGTAATGAATTAAATGGCAGAAAAGATCTAAGAGATTTATTTACAGTAACGATTGATGGTAGAGATTCAAAAGATTTTGATGATGCCATTTCCATAGAAAAAAATGGAGAAAATTACGATCTTTATGTTCATATAGCAGATGTGGCTCATTATGTAAAAAAGGGCAGCGCAATAGATGATGATGCCTACGAGAGAGGAAATTCTACTTATTTATTTAATGTTGTAATACCAATGCTTCCTGAAAAGCTTTCTAACGGAATTTGCTCACTTAACCCAAATGAAGATAGGCTTAGCATAAGCTTAAAAATGACAGTGAATCCTAAGGGGAAAGTTATAGCAAATGACTTTTATGAAGCGGTTATTAACTCAGATTATAGGCTTGTATATGATGATGTAAATAATTTCTTAGATGATAATGATGAAAGTATTTATGAAGATGAATTATTAAAAGAAAAACTAAGAGACTTTGACAAACTTAGAGAAATATTAAGCAATATGAGAAAAAAACGTGGGTCTATTGATTTTAACTTTTCAGAAAGCCAAATTGATGTTACAGATGACGGCAAAGTCTTAAATATTTCTAATCTTGAAAGAGGATCTGGAAATAAGATGATAGAAGAATTTATGCTTTGTGCAAATGAATGTGTAGCTAGTTTATTTGCTTATATGGATTTTCCGTTTATATATAGAATTCACGAAAAGCCAAGCGAAGAGAAATTAGAGTCATTTAAAAAAGCTCTTCAGGCTGTAGGATTAAATATAAAGGGTAGTGAGCTTCATCCTAAAGACTTCCAACAAATACTAGAAGATGTAGAAGGAAAAGATATAGAAAAAGTAATAAATCTTTTGATGCTTAGAACTATGCAAAAGGCAAAATATTCTGAGACTAGGGATATACATTTTGGCTTGTCTACAAATTTTTACACCCACTTTACATCACCAATCAGAAGGTATCCAGATCTTATTGTTCACAGACTTCTGAAAAAATATATTCATAACAAGATTGCAAAATTAAACCAAACAAGTCTAGAAAAATCTTTATCTAAAAACGCAGAGCACTTGTCTATGACAGAAAGAAGAAGCGAAGAGTGCGAAAGAGATGTAGAAGATCTTTTCAAATGTAAATATATGAGAAGATTTGTCGGAGATGATTTCTACGGCAATATTTCTTCAATCACAGATTTTGGTATGTTTATCGAGCTAGAAAATACTGTAGAAGGATTATTTATGTATAAATTTTCTGAAGACAGGTATGATTATATAGAAGAAACTATGAAGGCATTTAATGCTGATAGTAAGAGATTTTATTCTATAGGAGATAGAGTTAAAATTAGAGTAAGAGATGTAGATATGTATCAAGGAAATATAGATTTTGATATGGAGGTAGATTATGAAATTATTAGCTAATAATAAAAAGGCCTACCACGATTATTTTATAGAAGAAAAATATGAAGCAGGTTTATCTCTTTTAGGTAGCGAAGTAAAATCTATAAAAAAAGGGAAAGTATCAATAAAGGAGTCCTTTATTTCAGATAGAAATGGGGAGATGTTTATATATGGTATGCATGTGACACCGTATGAACAAGCCTACGAAAAAGATATTGATCCAACGAGAACAAGGAGACTTCTCCTTCACAAAAAAGAGATAAATAAGCTAATAGGTCAAAAAACACAAGCAGGATTTACAATAGTCCCACTTAAGATTTACGAAAGAGATGGATTAGTTAAGCTAGAGCTTGCTCTTGCGAAAGGTAAGAAACAGTTTGATAAGAGAGAATCTATCAAAGCTAAAGATGACAAGAGAAAAATAGATAGAGCACTTAAAAATTACAGATAAGGATTAAAAATGACAGAACTTAAGGTAAAACTATTAAACTATACACCAAATGGAGAAGAGACAATCGCACAAGCAGGAAAACTTTGCTATTCGAGAGTAGGTGTAGATGAAATTGGAGAAAAACAAGATGAAGAATCAATAGCAAGATATGTTAAAATGCTTTCTGATATGGGCCATCTTTCTCCTATAGAACATGTATCTTTTACATTTGCGGTTGAAGGAGTATCAAGAGTTTTGACTCATCAACTTGTTCGTCACAGACTTGCATCATATTCTCAACAATCCCAAAGATATGTCAAACTAGATCAATTTGATTATATAATTCCTCCAGAAATAGAAAAAGACAAAAGTGCAAAAGAAATTTATGTAAATCACATGATTGCTTGTCAAAAGGTATACGATGATCTTGTTGAAATTCTAGAGAAGAAACATTATGAAGATTTCATAAAAGAAGGGATGGATGAGAAAAAAGCAAAAAGATCTGCATCCAAAAAAGCTATAGAAGATGCTAGATATACTTTTCCAAATGCTTGTGAGACAAAAATAGTATTTACTATGAATGCTAGAACTCTTTTGCACTTCTTCAATGTAAGAAGCTGTCTAAGAGCTCAATGGGAGATTAGAGAAATGTCTGATCAAATGCTAAAGCTTGTAAAAGATATATATCCAAATCTATTTTCAAATGCAGGTCCATCTTGCATAAGTGGTCCATGTCCTGAGGGCAAGATGACTTGTGGCAAAATAAAAGAAGTCCGTGAAAAATTTGCTAAAATGTAATAAAAACTAAAGTTAAGAGGGATTTTATGGCTTACATACAACTGAATAATTTAAGAAAAGAATTCAAGTCAGGAAATACAACTATAGTTGCAAATGACGATATAAATTTTTCCTTAGAAAAGGGGAGACTTTTAATTATTGTAGGAGCAAGTGGTGCAGGAAAAACTACTCTTCTAAATCTATTGGGAGGTATGGATAAAGCTACCAGTGGAGATATTATAATAGACGGCAAAAATATAGCCAATTTCGATGATAAAAGTTTAACTAAGTACAGGAGAGATGATGTGGGTTTTGTATTCCAACATTATAACCTTATTCCAAACTTAACCGCTATTGAAAATGTTGAAATAGCATCAGAAATTTCATCAAATCCCTTAGATCCAGAAGAAACTCTAAAGGAAGTTGGACTTTCTCATAGACTTAACAATTTCCCATCCCAATTATCAGGTGGGGAGCAGCAAAGGGTTGCTATTGCAAGAGCCTTAGCAAAAAACCCTAAGCTTTTATTATGTGATGAACCAACAGGTGCTCTTGACTATGAAACGGGTAAAAATATTTTGAAATTATTAGAAAAAGCCTGCCACGAAATGGGAGCTACAGTTGTGATCATTACTCACAATTCATTGATAAAACCTATGGCTGACCAAGTAATTGAAATTAGAGATGGAAAAATAGTTGAAGATTATATAAACAATAATCCATTACCAGTAGATGAAATAGAGTGGTAATATGAATAAAACTTATATAAAAAGTATCTTTCAGGATATGAAAAAGACCAAGGGAAAAATATTTTCCATAATGGTAATGGTTGCCCTTGCAACAATGGTTATAGTTGGACTTTTATTATCTGGTGTTAGTATGAGAAAGAGCTTATCAAATAGTTTAAATAAATATCAACATCCAGATATAATAGTTAGGTCTACTTATGGACTAGATTTTGAAGATAAGAGTTTACTAGGTAGTGAAAAAAATATTGATAAAATAAACTTTATAAAAGCAACTGACCTTAAAGATGGCGAGAAGATAATCAGAGTAAAAGAATATGATTCTAATATAAAAAAATCAATTTTATCTGATGGAAAGATACCTGATAAAAATGATGAAATAATACTTGATGAGAACCTAAAAGATTATTATAAACTGGGAGATAACATTACCTTTTCATATATAAATAATGATCAAAAAAAAGATTATGAAATGGATAGACTCACTTATAAAGTGTGTGGTTTTTATAAATCATCAGATCATTTTATGGAAAATATGAAAGAGGTGTCACCATTAGGTAAAAGTGAGCTTATGGGTTACGCTTATATTTTAAAGGATAATTTTCTCGCTGATAAGTACCATGAGGCAAACATATTTTATAAAGACTTATCAGGACTAAAACGTACTTCAGATGCTTATAAGAAAAAAGTAGAAGAAAAAAGAGATCAACTTGAAGTAAGGATTAAAAATAGACCTGAAGAAGTTCTAAATAAGATAAAAAAAGACGCTAACAAAGAGATAAGAGATGCTGAAAATGATCTTGATAAGGCTGATAAGAAGATTAGTGATAATGAAAAGAAACTCGCCGATGCAGAGGTTTTGTTAAATGATGGTTTTATAGAATATCAAAATAGTAAAGATGAATATGAGACTAAGATAAACGATGCTAAGGCAAAGCTTGATAATTCAAGAAAAACTCTTGATGATGGATGGGCAAAGTTAGAAGAAGGAAAAAAAGCCTACAACGATAATAAAAAAGCGTTTGATGAGAAAATTTCACAGGCAGAATACGACTTAGCAGATAAGGAAAGCGACATAAATCTTGGCTTTGCAAAGTTAGATGGACCTTCTCAAGAAATCAGCGATGGTTATAGTGAGCTTAATAGAACATATGAAAATTCATTGGCTAAGCTTGATGAGGCAAAAGCTAGTTTAGCTATGGAAGAAAACTTACTTCAAGAGAAAAAATCTGAACTTGAAGCATTAAAACTAGAAGAAGCAACAGAAGAAAACCTTATTAAAATTCAAACACTAGAAAAAGAAATACCCCAAATAGAAGAAGCATTAAATAATGCAAGATCAGAATATGAAAGTAACAAAAACCTTCTAGATGAGAAATATAGTAGAGAGAAATTTAAGCTAGATCAAGCATTGGGAGAAATTAGGTCAAAAGAAGATGAACTAATAAAAGCCAAAAATCTCCTAGAAGAAGGTAAGGAAGAGTTAAATAGAGAGAAAGAATCTGGTCACAAACAATTATCTGATGCGAAAAATGAGCTTATTTCTAATGAAGAAAAGCTTAGAAATGGTGAAATAGAATATCAAAATGGACTAAGTGAGTTTAATGATAAAAAACAAGAAGGCAAAAATAAATTAGAAGAAGCCTACAGCAATCTTTTAGAAAAACAAAATGAACTTGATGAGAACAAAGAAAAGTTTAAAACTGAGAAGTCAAAAGCAGAAAAAGATATAAAAAATGCAAGATCAGATATCAAAGATTCTAAGGAGGCTTTACTTAGCTTAATAGATCCAGAATATAATGTAGAAAGTATATTTGATAATCAAGGTATAAATACTTACTATCAAAACTCTCTAAATATGGACAAATTGTCAAAAGTATTTCCAGCATTTTTCTATCTAGTAGCAATGCTCGTTACTTTGACTACTATGAAAAGGTATATAGAAGAACAAAGAACAATAAACGGAACTTTGAAATCATTAGGTTATTCTAATAATGATATAGCAAAGAGATTTTATATATATGGTATAACTCCAACTATCGTAGGAGCAATATTTGGAGCTATTTTAGGAAGATTTATTATTCTAAATGTAATATTTAAAGCTTACTCTACTGGATTTAAGGTTGTAGATATGAATGTAGCTAACAGCATATCTGTAATATTAATTTCCATATTAGTATCTACAGTTCTAATCGCCCTAACTGTAAGAATTAGTTCAAAAGAAACCGTTAAAGAAGTTCCAGCAAATCTATTAAGAAGAAAGGCACCTGATTCTGGAACAAAAATCTTATTAGAAAAAATTAGACCACTGTGGACTAAACTATCTTTTATGCAGAAAATCACAGCTAGAAATATTTTTAGATATAAATCTAGGATGCTAATGACTATTTTTGGAGTTGGTGGATGTACAGCACTCTTGTTTTTTGGATTTGCAATGGTAGATGCTATAAAAGATACATCTACAATCCAACAAAACGAGATTCTTCATTATCAAGCAGTTGCAATGATCAATACTTCTAGTAAAAAAGAGGACTTAGCTGCTATAGAAAATGATTTATCTAATTATAAAAATCTAAAAGTGTACAATGAAAGAGCAAAATTAAAAAATGATGGAAAGACAGAAGAGCTTTCTCTGATAGTTCCCGAAGATGATAAAAAGGTAAAAGATTTTATGAGTCTTAGGAATCTAAAAAGAAAAAATATTGATTTATCAGATAAAAAGATAGTATTAACTGAAAATATTTCCAAAAAACTAGGCTTAAAAGTAGGCGATACCATAAGAGTAGATATTGACGGAAATAACATAGATCTAAAAATAGGAGATATAAGTGAGAATTATATAAGTGATTATCTTTATATCTCAAAAGATTATTTAGAAAAAGAAATAGGTAAACTACCAGCTTATAATTCAAACCTAATAAAGGGAAATCCAGCAGAAATAAAGGAAAAACTTGATGATAATAAGGCAGTGAATGCTGTAGTAAATAAAACAGGAGCTTACGAATCCATGGATACCTTATTGTATAATCTAAACCTTGTTATTACAGTTATAACCGTGATTTCATCTGCTCTGGCTATAGTTGTACTTTATAATATAACTAGCATAAATGTTGGAGAGAGAAAAAGAGAACTTGCTACAGTCAAAGTTTTGGGCTTTTATCCGATGGAAGTTACATCTTATATCTACAGAGAGATATTTATCCTAACAATTTTGGGAATCTTTGTAGGTTTTATATTAGGATATGCGATGTTTAGATACATTATAGATATTGTAGCTCCAGCAGAGATTATGATAGCTTATAGAACTCACATTAAATCTTATATCATTGCTGGAATAATAACTCTTTTAATATCTTTATCAATTCTGATATTTGTTCATAGAGACTTAAAGAAAATTGATATGGCAGAAGCAATGAGTTCAGGTGAATAAAATTAAATAATTATATTATCGAAAGGACACTAATAGTTAGTGTCTTTTTTCTATCTGTAAAAGTACTTTCAAAATTAAAAGAGATATTGAAAATAATTTTATTGTAATATATAATAACAGCATAAGGAAAATGTTTTAGCAGAAATAGATTGGAAACTGTTAAAAATTTTACGTAGTATATTATTGGGAGGAGAAATGAAAAAGAAGAAATTACTTGCTCTAGCATTATCAGCAATAATGTTACTAGCATCATGTGGCGGCGGAAATGACAAGAAAGCTTCTGACGGTGAAGTAAAACCTGAAACAAAGACAGAAGAAAAAGAAGATGCAAAAACTACGGATGATGGGAAATCGTTAACTCTTTTATTTAATAAACAAAAAGAGGGAACAAATTTCGACACACCTTGGTGGAACCGTGGGGATATCTACAAAGTAATTACATACAGAGGATTATTTAAAGCAGACCCAACACTAAGCGAATTTACACCAGAGTTAATTTCAGACTACACTGAATCAGAGGATGGTCTATCTTATGAATTTACATTAAAGGATGGACTAAAATGGTCAGACGGAAAAGACCTAACAGTTGATGATGTTAAGTTCTCTATAGAAGGTGCTCTAAAAGGTGCTTATGTAAATACAATCTACACCAACGCATTTTCAAGGATAAAAGGTGGTCAAGATTACAGAGATGGAAAAGTTGACAGCGTAGAAGGTTTAACAGTTGAAGGAAACAAGATTAAGTTTGAAATGGATAAACCAGTAGGAAACATGATCAATGTTTTAGCACAATTTGCTATCTTACCAAAACATGGATTTGAAGGTGAAGATATGACAGAATATGCTAACTCAGACTTCTGGAAAAATCCTATAACAAATGGAATGTACAAGGTTGATGAAGTTGTAACAGACTCTTATATAGCACTTTCTCCAAATGAAAATTATGAGGGAGAAGCTCCAAAGATTAACAAAGTTGTTGTCAATATTGTTCCATCAGATGCTATACTAAATGCTGTTTTAGGAAATCAAGCAGACGTATTTAACTCAAAGGTTCCAGCAGAGATTGCAGCAGTTAAAGAAAAAGATAATTGGGAAGCACAAACAGTTGATACACTTTTCTATTATTCTTTAATATTTAATGAAACTGGATCTGACGATGGAAAAGCTAATGAATTTATCAAAGATTACAAATTTAGACAAGCAGTTTACTATGCTATAGATAGAGAAAACTTATCAAAGAACATTTTCCCAGAAATCTCTACAAAACTAACATATGGTGTTCCAGATTCTGATAGCAAAAACAAGAATACAGATCTTGAAATGTATGACTACAATCCAGAAAAAGCAAAAGAACTATTAAAAGAAATTGGATTTAAACAAGATAAACCACTACAATTCAAATATTACATGGGAGACCAATCATCTGTTGACCTATATAATGCTATAGCTCAAAACTTAAAAGATGTTGGTATTGATGTAAACGTTCAAAAATTTGCAGGAGATGCTGGTCAAGAATTATTTGAAATCAGAAACTACGATATAGCCCTAAAAGGACTATCAGCATTTGGATACGAAGAATACTTTGGTGAGTATGCTTCAATTAATAAAAACTTCCAAAAGCTAATCGGTGATGTTGGAAAGAAATACGACGATGTATACACAGAATTCTTAGCAGAATCTGATCCTGACAAGAGAAGCGAACTATTAAAGAAAATGCAAAAAATCGAGTCAGAAGACTTATCAAAGATGAACATATTCATGCTTAAAAATGTTGTATTTACAAATACTGATAAAGTTGATACAAAGGGTGCACAATTCTCTAACCCATGGTATGCAGCTGATATCGGATTTGAAAAATGGGAATTAAAGTAAAGCACATCAGACGAGCAATTAATTAATTGCTCGTCTCTTTTAAAAAAAGAAAGGAATAAATATGAATAAAGGTGGATCAATATTTAAGTACATATTAAAGAAATTGATATTTATGATCCCAATGTTAGTGATAATATCATTTTTGATATTTATGGCGTTGCAATTCATGCCGGTAGATCCAATAAACTATCTTTTGCCACCTGATGCGGCTCAAAATGAAGCTCTAAGGGAAAGTTTAAGAGAAACCTATGGATTAAATGATCCTGTTATAGTTCAATACGGTCGTTGGATAACAAATATTTTGAAGGGTGATTTTGGGTACTCAATTACCAATGGTCAACAGATTTCTACAATACTAGCTCAAAAATTGCCAGCTACATTGGAGCTTGCAATTACAGCTCTTATTATTTCATCAGTATTAGGAATCTTATTAGGAATCCTTTCAGCCGTAAATCAAAATGGTGTAATCGACTATATAGGGAGAGTAATAGGTGTAGTTGGTCAATCCATACCACAATTCTTATTTGGTATTATTTTGATAGATATATTTGCACTTAAACTAGGAAAATTTCCGGTAGGAGGAAGAAATTTATATGGTCTAGTAACGTTTGGAGATAAACTTCACAATATGTTTCTTCCATCTCTAGCATTATCATTAGGAATGATAGCAACAGTGCTAAGATATACAAGAAACTCAATGTTAGATGTAATGAATAAGGAATACATAAAAACTGCTAGGAGCAAGGGTGTTCCAGAATGGAAAGTATATTTAAAACACGCATTTAGAAACTCAATTGGACCAATTATGGTAACAATTCTTCTAAGAATTCCTGGTCTTATTGGTGGATCTGTAGTAATAGAATCAGTTTTCAACTGGCCTGGTATAGGATCAACTCTAATGGGAGCTGTAACTAGTGGTGACTATCCAATAATTATGGTAATCACTTTACTTATAGCAACAGTAATGCTTGTCGTTTCCTTCATGGTAGATGTACTAAGCGCAATACTTGATCCTAGAATAAGATTGGATTAGGAGGAGATTATGACAGATAAAGTTATAAAAAAAGAGAAAAAATCATCTCTAGCGAAACGTTCACTTAACAAGTTCTTGGATAACAAACTTGCAATTTTCGGTATGCTAGTAGTAATAATAATGACTTTGATGAGTATATTTGCTCCACTAATTACAAAAGTTGATCCAAATGCAATAGATATGTCTATGATAAATCAAGCACCATCTGGAGAGCACATTTTCGGAACGGATTCTACTGGTAGAGATTTATTTGCTAGACTCTTATACGGTGGAAGGATATCAATTCTAATAGGAGTAGTAAGTGCCATGACAACATCAATCATTGGTACTATCATAGGACTTGTCTCTGGTTACTACGGTGGAAAAGTAGACACACTTTTCCTAAGACTATCAGAAATCCTTCAATCATTTCCAATGACAATTTTAGTTATGGTTCTTGTAACAATAGTAGGACCTTCAGTTAAAAATATGATCGTTGTTTTCACTCTTATAGGCTGGATGGCTGTATTTAGAATTGTAAGAAATGAAGTTTTAAGACTAAGAGAAGAAACATATGTACAAGTAAACAAAGCATTCGGTATAAATGATGCTGCGATTATGTTTAAAGAAATATTTCCAAATACAATAAGCCCTATTATAGTTGCAACAACAATAAATATAGCTTTCTTCATACTAGAAGAAACAGGTTTATCATTCTTAGGACTCGGAGTTCCAACAAATGTTCCAACTTGGGGAACAATTATAAATTCAGCTAAATCAATAACAGTTATACAAATGTATAAATGGCAATGGCTAATACCAGGAGCTGTGATATCCTTATTTGTAATGAGTGTAAACTTCTTGGGTGACGGACTTAGAGACGCCTTAGATCCAAAGAATTAGGAGTTTATTATGGAAAATATATTAGAAGTTAGAAATTTATCCACAGAATTTAAAGTTGGAAAGAAATACAATAGAATCGTAAAAAATATTTCTATAGATATTAAGAAAGGTCAGATATTATCAATTGTAGGAGAATCTGGATGCGGAAAATCTGTAACAGTTCATACAATGGTAAATCTACTTCCTAAAAACGGAAAAATCACCTCAGGCGAAGCTATTCTAAAACTTGATGATGGAGATGTCAATCTAAGTAAGCTTAAACCTCATGGTAAAAAAATGAGAAAAATTAGAGGTTCTGATATTGGAATGATCTTTCAAGATCCTATGCAATCCCTAAACCCAGTTTATACAGTTGGAAATCAAATAGAAGAAAATATTTTACAACATAAGAAAGTTTCTAGAAAAGAAGCTAGAGAAATTGGTATAAATATGCTTAAAAAACTAGGTATACCTGAAGCGGAAAGTAGATACGACAATTATCCACACCAATTCTCAGGCGGAATGAAACAAAGAGTTATGATTGCAATTGCAATGGTTAATAACCCTAACTTGTTAATAGCAGACGAACCTACTACAGCCTTAGATGTAACAATCCAAGCTCAAATAATGGATTTAATGAAAGAAATGCGAGATAGAGATGGTAAATCTGTAATTCTTATAACTCACAATATGGGTCTAGTTGCAGAAGTAGCTAATCAAGTAGCAGTAATGTATATGGGTAGAATTGTCGAGTATGGACAAGTAGAGGAAGTATTTAACAATCCAACTCATCCTTACACCAAATCATTATTAAAATCAGTACCAGTCCCAGGAATGGATAAGAATAAAAGACTTGAAACTATTCCAGGGGAGACTGCTGATCCTGGTGAATATGTGATTGGCTGTGAATTTGCAAACAGATGTGAATTTTGTATGAAAGAATGTACTGATAGAGACATACCTTTATATGATTTAGGAAACGGACACGTAGCAAGATGCTTGTTACTTGAAGGAGATAAGGAGCATGTAGATGAAAGACAATAATAAAGCAAATGAATACGTATTTGAAGTGGAAAATCTACAAACTCACTTTCCAATTTATGAAGGTTTCATAAAGAAAAAACAAGTTGGAGCAGTAAAGGCTGTAGATAATGTTTCCTTTAAGGTTAGAAAGGGAGAAACTCTAGGCATAGTTGGTGAATCTGGTTGTGGTAAGACTACACTAGGTAAATCTATAATGAGACTAGAAGAACCAACTGGCGGATCTGTCAAATACAATTTAAACGGTGTTATGACAGATATTACAAAGTTTAACAAAGAAGAACTTTTTGAGTTTAGAAAAGAAGTTCAAATGGTATTTCAAGATCCATATTCAGCCTTAAACCCTATGAAAAAAATCTACGATGCTTTCAAGAGCCCACTAGAAGTTCACGGAATAAAAAGTGAAGCTGATCTGAAGATGGTTATAGATGATAGATTGAAAAGAGTAAATCTCAGAAATGATTTTGTCTATAGGTATCCACACGAATTTTCTGGCGGACAAAGACAAAGACTTTGTATAGCTAGAGCCTTGTCAGTATCACCAGAAGTTGTTATTCTAGACGAACCAGTGTCTGCCCTAGATGTATCTATACAAGCTCAAGTAATAAACCTTCTTCAAGATATTCAAAAAGAATTGGAACTAACATATATCTTTATTGCTCACGATCTTTCAGTAGTTGAGTACATTTCAGATAGGATTATAGTAATGTATCTTGGAAATATAATGGAAATAGCAACTAGCGAAAAAATGAATAAGAACCCTCAACATCCTTATACTCAAGCTCTACTATCAGCTGTACCAATTCCTATAGTCGGTAGAAAGTCTAACAGGATTGTCTTAGAAGGAGATGTACCTAGTCCAATTCATAAGCCAAAGGGCTGTCCTTTCCATAATAGATGCCCTAAAGCGATGGATATTTGTAAAGAAGTTACACCAAGCCTTATGGAAACAGAAGAAGATCATCAAGTTGCTTGCCACTTATATCAAGGAAATGAACAATGATAAAAAAACATTTTCATAGCGTAGATGAAATGACCTACACCACGCTTTCTAATCATAAACCAGAAGACTTTGATATATTTTGGAAAAAACAAATAGATGAGATTAAGGATATTAATCCTAAAATAAAACTAGAAAAAGCTTTTGAAGATGATTTCGAAAGAGCGACTTACTATCATCTATACTTTGAAAGTTTTGATAATAGTAAGATACATTGTAAATTTTTAAAACCAAAAACGGACAAAAAGACTCCTTTAGTTATAATATTTCACGGATATCCTGGCGCAACCCGTTCATACTTTGAATATTCCTCCTTTTTAGACCAGGATATAGCAGTTTTGGCAATGGATTGTAGGGGCCAAGGTGGACGCAGTTTTGAAATGCAAACACCTAAATTAAACATGGGCCCTACAGTTTCTGGCCACATAATAGATGGGTTATTTGGTAAAAAAGAAGATTTATTCTACATAAATATATTTAAGGATGCCTACCTTAGTGTTAATGTAGGTAAAAATTTAGAAAATATAGACAAGGATAAAATTTATTTGGCGGGATCTTCCCAAGGTGGAGGCATATCAATTGTAACAGCAGCTCTTCATGAGGATGTCAAAAAAGTATATCTCTTATATCCTTTTCTTACAGATTATAGGAAAGTTTTTGAGTTAGATTATGATGAAATTGCCTATGAAGGACTCAGATATTACAGTAGATGGTTTGATCCTCAAGGCAAACACTTAGAAGAAACATTCAGCAAATTAGATTATATAGATGCAGCGAACTTTGCATCGAAGATAAAAGCTCCCGTTATATATGGAATTAGTCTAGCTGATGAAATAATACCTCCAGAAGTTCAATTTGCAGTATTTAACGAGATAAAATCAAAGAAAAAACTTTATCAATTTAAGGGCTATGGTCACGAGAAAATATGTGATATGGAAGATTGTGCCATAGCGTTTTTCAAGGATGATCAATCAATAAATGACGACTTAAAAATCAAATGTGAAGAAAAAGATAAGAACTTTTCCTATAAGCTCATATCTAATGGTAATGATAGATTGATGATATATCTAAATCAAACAATAGATATGGGAGCTCATTATCTAAGACGCTTTAGCAATTTAAACATGGATTCTATATCCTATGAATTTACAGATAATTTAGAATTAGATAAGGATAATATAGAATATCTTCTTAATAAATATAAGGGCAATTACAGAGAAATTTATATAATCGCTCATAGGGAGTTTTGCAGCTTTGCAATAGATTTAGCGAATAAATATGATATAAAAGCTCTGATAATCCAAGGCATGACTTTCGATAAAGAAATTATAGATAAAGCTAAAAATATAAAAAGTGAAGTACTAATGGCTTCATGTGGTCTAGATTTCATGGAAGATAAGGAAATAACCAAAGAAGTTTCAGATTCTATTGAGAAATCAAAGCTAATTTATTATCCAAAATATGAATATGAAAGAATAAATGATTACGAAGATGAAAAGATGGCATTTTTAAATAAACTTATAAGAGGAGAAAATATAAATGAGTAAATTTAGTATAAAAGATTTTAATGGAGTAATACCTGCAGCAATCACCCCATTTGATATTAATGAAAACATTGATTTAGATGCAACTAGAGAATTCACAGAATTTCTTTTAGGTAATGACATTCACGGTTTATACTTAACTGGATCAACTGGAGAAGGTTTCTTGATGAAAAGTGAAGAAAGAATGAAAGTTGTTGAAACTGTAATGGAAGTTGCAAAAGATAAGGTTCCTGTAGTAGTTCATGTTGGAAACATTGGAACAAAAAGGACAATTGAACTTGCACGTCATGCGAAAGAAGCTGGAGCAACAGCAATTTCTTCAGTTCCTCCATTTTATTGGCACTTTGATAGCAAACAAATTTTCAATTACTACAAAGATATAGCTGAGGCTGTAGATATACCAATGATTATATACAATGTACCTCTAGCTGGAGTTTTGCCTATTAGCTTAATAAAAGAATTAGGAAAAATTGATAATATTGTTGGTGTAAAATACACAAACACAGATATATACCAAATACCTGTTATCAAAGATGAACTTGGTGATGATTTTATGATTTATGGTGGAGCAGATGAGCTTGCAAGTTCTAATATCTTAGTAGGTGTAGATGGTATAGTAGGGTCATTCTACAATTTATTCCCTGGTTTGTTTGTGGATATATATAACGCAGTTAAGAATGACAATGTAAAAGAAGCTTACAAATTACAAGAAAAAGCAGTTAGATTAATTAATTATGTTGTTTCTACAAACAATATGGTTGCTGGTATAAAATCTATACTTAGAGATGCCGGGATAAACGCAGGATATGCTAGAAAACCATTCTTAAACTTCTATGGCAAAGATCAAGAACAATTATCAAAAGGAATCATAGAAATTGCTGACAAATATGATATCAAAGGTGTAACAGTTATAGATAAGTTGAAAGAAAAATATCAAGGATAAGCTATGAATGTATTATGTTTTGATATAGGCGGTACAAATATCAAATCAATGCTAATAAGTCCTGACGAGAAAATAGAGTTTCCTATAATAGAATCTAAAGCTAAAGAAGGAATAGAATTTCTTAAAGATGATATATTCAATTGTATAAGAGATGTAAGAAAAAATTATGAAGTATACGGGGTTGCAATTTCAACAGCTGGAATGGTCGATCCTGTAAACCAAAAGATAGCTCACGCTAACTCAAACTTTAAAGATTATATAGGCTTTGATTGGAAAGAAGCTATTAATAATGAATTTAATCTGCCTGTAGTTGTCGAAAATGACGTAAAATCAGCAGCACTTGGTGAGTATAATTTTGGCAGAGCCAAAGGATGTAAGTCACTGTTCGTGCTAACACTTGGTACAGGTATAGGCGGTGCTCTAGTTGTTGATGGAGAGATTTATAGGGGATCTAGTGGACATGCAGGTGAAATTGGATATATGCAAATTGATGGCAATGAATTTGAAAAAATAGCATCTGCAAGTGCCCTAGTTAGAAGAGCCAAAAGTGAATATCCTAACAAAGATTATACTAATGGGATAAAAATATTTGAAGCCATAGATAAAAATGAGAAGGAAGCTATAGATCTTCTCGATTATATGACAGATAAACTATCAGTTGGCATAGCAAATATTATATTGATTGCAAATCCAAGTATGATTTTAATTGGAGGCGGGATATCTGAACAAAAAGAAAAATTGCTTGATCCTATAAAAGAAAAAGTAAAAAAAATAATACCTGAAAATCTTTATCAAAAAACAGAAATAACAAATACAATCCTAGGTAATAAGGCAGGTATATTTGGAGTTTATAGTATTTTTAGAAAAACTTATGAGGAAAGATAATGTTAGATTATGACTATATGCTACCTTTAATCGAATCTAAATATGAAGAACTAACTGAAAGTGAGAAAATAATTGCTGACTATTTTCTAAATACAGAAGATGAGGATCTTTCCTCTAAGACAGTTTCATCAAAGCTATATGTATCAGAATCTGCTCTTACAAGATTTGCTAAAAGGTTAGGACTTTCAGGTTATAGAGAATTTATATATTTTTTAAATCGAAATAGAGACAATCAAGCAGATAGTATAGTTTATAGAAAATCTCCAGTATTTGATACATATGAAGAAATTCTAAAAAAAACTTATAACTTATACGACGAAGAAAAATGTAAAACATTAACACAATATATATTAAACTCAAAAAGAATCTATATCTATGGAGTGGGAAGTTCTGGTTATTTGGCAGAAGAATTTGCCCACAGATTGATAAGGCTTGGTTTAGATGCAGAAGCCGTAATTAACACTCATGAGATATTGCTCAATCAAGTTAGGATAAAAGATAATGATTTTATAATGGGCATCTCCTATAGTGGAAAATCCATAGAAGTAATAGAGGCTTTAAAGTCAGGAGCAGAGAAAAAGGCAAAAACAGCTTTATTAGTGGCAAATTATTCTGAAATATTGGATGAATACTTTGATATTATTATATTATTAGCTCATAAACAAAACTTGGAATATAGTAATATCATTTCACCTCAATTTCCAGCAATGATTCTATTAGATATACTCTTTAAAGATTTGTATGACAAAAGACAAGAATCAGGCGAAGTATATATGGAATCAGTTAATAAAATGCTATCAATAGTAAAGGAGAAAGACAGTGAACTTTGAAGATAAAGTAAAAAATAAATTAATAGTGTCATGCCAAGCTCTAAGTGATGAACCTCTCCATTCATCATTTATTATGGGCAGGATGGCACTTGCAGCAAAAACAGGCGGAGCTTGTGGAATTAGAGCAAACTCTATTGAAGATATTAAAGAAATTAGAAAAACAGTTGATCTACCAATTATAGGAATTATCAAAAAAGATTATGACAATAGTCCAATTTATATAACACCTACAATGGATGAGATAGATAAGTTAGTTGAAAGCAAAGTAGATGTTATTGCCCTTGATGCAACAGATAGAAAAAGACCAAATCATGCTAATTTGAAAGAGTTTTACGATGATATAAGAAAAAAATATCCTGAAATAAAATTGATGGCAGATTGTTCTACAGTTGATGAGGCAAAATATGCTGATGGTTTAGGGTTCGATTTAATAGGCACAACTTTGGTAGGGTATACACCTCAAAGCGAAGGAAATAAAATAGAAAAAAATGATTTTGAAATCCTTAGGACTATAATAAAAGAATGTAATCATCCCGTTGTAGCAGAAGGAAATATCGACTCACCCCAAAAAGCAAAAAGAGTATTAGAGCTTGGTGCTTTAACAGTTGTTGTTGGCGGTGCAATAACTAGACCTCAAAATATTACTAAAAAATTCGTTAATGAAATTGCAGCTATTTAAATAAAAAATAAGAACCTTTCAAGTAATCGATAAATAGCTAGTACTATTGAAATATAAATTATAAGGCTTTTGATTTTTTAAACAAGGGGTATATATGATTTGTGATGATATAAGCAATTTAAATAAATATGAAAGTATAAATGAAAATATAGCTGATATAATTAAATTTTTAGATAGTTTTGATAAAAGTAGTTTTGCAACTGGTAGAGTTGACATAAACGACAATCTTTTTGCAAATATTCAAACCTACGAAACAAGCTCTGCTAGTCAAAGACAGTATGAAGTCCACGAAAAATATATTGATTTACAATTTATAGTAAGCGGAGAAGAAAGAATAGATTACGCTTTCAATAAAGAATACAAAGATCCATACAAGATAAATAAAGATGGTGACTATTTCCTAACTAATGATATAGAATATTTTTCATCACTAACTATGAAAGAAAATAGTTTTGCAATATTTTTCCCGGGAGAATTTCACAAACCTGGATGCAGTCTAAATGATGATAGCGAAGTATCAAAAATAGTTTTCAAAATTAAATATGAGTAGGAATTTTTTAACTCTCCTTATTAGACCTACTTATGCTTACACTAGAAAGTAATTGCTTTTAAGCTCTTTCTAGTGTATTTTTATTTGATATCATATATTATAGAAATTCGTAATAATGTTTATTTTTGTTATAATAGTAAGTGAGGTGTTTATGAAAATTATTTTAGTTAGACATGGAAAGACTCAGGCAAATATAGACTGGAAATATTCGACAGACGATACTATTCTTGCCAAAGATGGTCTTTATATATTAGATAAAACAAAAAAGTTATTAGAAGATTATGATATTGATGAAGTTTATACATCAGCTTTAATTAGAAGTCAAGAAACTGCAAAACATCTAGGATATACCAATTTCATTATTGATAAAAGAATAAATGAGATGAACTTTGGAGATTTTAGAGGTCAAAGTATAGATGAAGTAAGACTTAAACAAAAATTATTTTTTGAAAATGAGAGAAATAATTATTTTGGTATAAAATATCCTAATGGTGAATCGAGAAATGAAGTTATAAGAAGAACTAGTGAATTTTTGGATGAAATTTCCCAAAAAGATGATAAAACTATCTTGTGTATTTCCCATGGTATAGCAATTAGATCAGCACTTTTTTGGGTGCTAAAATATCTATCAAACTGGAATAGCTTTTGGATAGACAATGGATCTCTCACTGTTTTTAATGTAAAAGATAATAAGAAGCTTATAGAAAGCGTCAACAAAATATGAAATTTATCCATCTAGCAGATTGTCATCTAGCAGATTCTTTTAATTTCGATAAAAACCTATCGTCAAAAATAAGAAATGCGTCTTGGAAAAGTTTGGAAACTATTTTTAAGGACAATAAAGATGTTGACTTTGCTCTAATAGCTGGAGATCTATTCGAGAGGTCCTATTTTTCATCTAGAGATTTTCACAGGTTATTTTCAATAATCAGAGATTTTTCAAAAGATGTTTATTATGTATCAGGCAACCACGATTATTTTGATGATTATAATTCTCTATTTTTAAAAGAGTCGCCAACTAATTTTCATGTTTTTGGATCAAGTGGGATAGAAGTATTTGAAAGTGAAAGTCTAAGGATCTATGGAATATCTTATGATGATAGGATTTTTGATAAAAAAGTAAATCTTAATATAAATTTAGATGATAAATTCTTCAATATATTTTTAGTTCATGGTGAAATAGATAACATTAACTCTAATTATTTTAGTTTAAACAGTGGCGAGATTTCTATAGAAAGATTTGACTATATAGCTATGGGACATATCCACAAGAAAGGGTCTTATAGAAATATATATTATTCAGGAAGTATTGAGCCTCACGATTTTTCTGATATTTATGATTATGGATATATACGTTATGAAGATGGAAAAGTTAATTTTATAGATTCTTCTATATTGAAATTTTATGATTTTTCTATTAATTTTTCAGATTACAATAGTTATGAAAATCTCATTTCTTATCTAAACTCTAAACTAAGAGAGGATAAAAGGAATTTTGTTAGGATCAATATTAATAGCCATGAAAATATAGATAAAAGCTTAATTAGAAAAAATCTACAGGCGGATTTTGTTGATATTAGGCTAAATGAAGAAAAAAGCCTAGATGAGTTTGTAAGACTTTTTCCTAACTCGCTATTATCAATGTATGATGAAAAGTTTCATGGAAAAACTGATGAAGCTAGTATTCTTGCGAGAAAAATTGGTTTAGATGCAATTTTAAGGAGTAGGGATGACTAGAGTATATATTAAAGAGCTTAATATAATATCTTTTGGCAAATTTGAAAATAAGAACATCAAGTTTAACAAAGGATTTAACTTAGTTTTTGGAAAAAATGAAAGTGGGAAATCAACCCTAGCAAGTTTTGTTGAGGGACTCTTGTATGGATTTGATGAAGGCAAATCCAAAAGGAATTTTTCTTATAAAAAAGAAGCATATAAACCTATCGCATCTTATAAATATGCAGGGTGGGGGATATTTAACAAAGACGGAATCGATTTTAAAGTATTTAGAAATTTTGACGATGGTTCATATAGTCTTGTAAATCTAACTAGTGGAGAAGAAGTAGAATCTAAAGCTTCTGACTTGAATTTTCCTGGTGAATATATTTTAGATATAGATTATGTTATTTATAAAAATTATGTATCTAGTTTTCAAAACCAAATTAGTGATTCAAATGCGAGTAAGAAGCTTATAGAAAAACTTGCTAATAAAGATATAGATTATGATTTTTCTATAAATAAATCTCTACAAATTCTAGATAAAGAATACAATAGGCTTGGTTCATCAAGGGCATATACAAAGCCATATCTAAAGACGAAAACAGAAATTGAAGAACTTGAAGAAGATCTATACGAGATTAGATTACTTAAAAAAAATTATATAAAAGATTTTAAGAGACTTGATTCTAATAAGGAAAAGATAAGAGAATACCAAGATAAATATAATAAACTTAAAACTCTAACGAGCTCCTTTAAAAGCTACAGAGCAACATCTAACTATAGGGATTATAAAAAATGGACGGATGAGCTGTATAAACTAAATGAGAAATTAGCAGATTATCAAGATGTTCAGGGATTAAATGATGAGTATTTTTATAATTTGGAAGAAAATCTAAATAGTATTAGAAAAACAGACGAAAACTTATTAAAATATCTATTATTCGCTCTTTTAGTAATCTGTATTATTCTAGGTTTTCTGTTGAATAAATATTTTTATTTAGGTGCTTTATTAATCCTTTTCGTTTTCTTAGTAGTAAATAAAAACTCCAAGAGTGAGATTGGTCTAAGTGAGCTAAATCAGTATAGTAAAAAGAAGTCAAGGTATTTAAGATACAGAAATCTATTGAAGGAAAAAGAAAAAATTGAAGAAGTTCTTTCTATTTTAAAAAAACAGGATATAAAAGACGAAGGTCTAGATATAGATGGTGAGGACTTTGAGGATTTTGATATCGAAAAAAGTGAAAATGACTTGGATAACTTACGTCTAATGATTGATAGGACTAATAAAGAAATACAAATAGATGAAAAAAATCTCGTTAGCATTGAAGCAAAAATAAAAAACGAAGTTGACTTAGTCGATCGAATAAACTATCTAAAGAAAAAACTTGATGCGATCTCTAAGAAGAAAAATGCCATCAAGCTTGCCAAAGAAACTATTAATGAAATAAGTGAAGAAAACAAGGGTGACTACTCTAAGCTTAATTTTAGGCTTAATAATATAATTAGGGAAGTAAGTAAAAATTCTTATGAGTCGATCGGACTTGATGATAATTTAAATCCTGAGATTGTGACTGCAGAAGGATACAAGCTTAGTTTGAATCAATTATCGAAAGGATTTATAGATCAATTGTATTTTGCCATCAAATTGTCTTTAAACGAGGAAGTATTTTCTAAGATATTTATGGTTTATGATGATGCCTTTATAAATTACGATTTAGAAAGATTAAGAAATGCTTTGTTTTTCTTATTAGATGCATCTACTTTTAGGCAAGTAATATATTTTTCTTGCCATACTAGAGAGCTTGAAGTATTTAAGTCAGAGGGTATAGATATTAATTTTATAAATATGGAGGATGTATGATATATGCAATAGCAGATTTACATCTTGATTATACAGAAGAAAAATCCATGGAAGTTTTTGGAGAAGGATGGGCCAATTACCAAGCAAGGATTTTTGAAAATTGGGAAAAGAAGATAACAGATGAAGATACAGTTCTAATCCCTGGAGATATATCTTGGGCAATGGATATTAAAAATGCCAAGGTTGATTTATCTAGGATAAATAATCTTAAGGGAAAAAAGATTCTAATGAAAGGTAACCACGATTATTGGTGGTCATCTTTAAAAAAGCTTGATGAACTTAATCTAGAATCATTGTATTTTCTGCAAAATAATCATTTCGAAGTTGAAGATTACGATATATGTGGGACACGTGGATGGATATCTAGAGATAACAAGGATTTTAACGATCACGATGAGAAGATTTTTAATCGAGAGCTAATTCGACTTGAAAATTCTTTTAAAGAAAGTAAAAGTGAAAATAGAATAGTCTTGCTCCATTACCCACCTTTAAATGTGGATGGTACTTTTAATGAGTTTTTTGACTTGTGTAAAAAGTACAAGGTCAAAAAGCTTTTATACGGTCACCTTCATGGAGCAGGACATAAGTTAGTAAAAGAGGGAAGTATAGAAGGCATAGAGGTCTTTTGTGTTGCAGGAGATTATATAGATTTTATGCCAGTAAGGATAGGATAATGCAAAGAGAAATTGAAGTAAAAGTATTAAATATTGATATAGAAGAAATGGCTCATAAATTAGAAAGTTTGGGAGCTGTTAAGATAAACCACGAATTTCAGAAAAATTATACCTTTATTCCACAAGGAGAAGGTTCATTTTCTGATGGGTATCTTAGAATAAGAGAAACAACTAAAAAATCAACTGAAGAAAAAGAAATAGAATTGACTTTTAAGGAAGTAAAGACAGTTGATGATGTTAGAATTAATAATGAATATACAACGAAGATTGACTCTGTAACTATGATGACTAGAATCCTTGAGCATATGGGTATAGAGCTTGAATACAAGGGTGAAAAAGAGAGAATTTCATATAGATATAAAAATCAAAGATTTGATATAGATATTTGGGATAAAGATACTTATCCAGATCCATATATGGAAATAGAGTTTAGTAACCAATCTAAAATTGACGAAATTATAGATGATTTGGGTATAGATAGAGCTAATGTTACAAACAAGTCTATTACTGAACTTAGGGAAGATTTGTAAAAAACATTTTGACTTTCGTTTATTTCGTGATATAATAGGAAAAAATTAAGGAGTAAACGATGATATCTATTAAAAATTTATTGAATTCGTATGATTTGACAAAAGATGATCTTTTAGAAATAATTGAATTAGGTAATGCTATTTATAAGAGTCCTGATGATTTTTCTCATTGTGCTGATGGAAAAATTTTAGGGACTCTTTTTTTTGAGCCTTCAACTAGGACTAGGCTATCATTTGAATCTGCTATGTTAAGGCTAGGAGGATCTGTAGTAGGATTTTCTGATTCAAATGTTTCTTCCTCAACGAAAGGTGAAAGCTTAGCTGATACAGTAAGAACAGTAAGTCAATATGCAGATATAATTGCTATGCGTCACCCTCAAGAAGGAGCAGCTTATCTTGCTAGTAAAACTGCTGATTGTCCTATAATAAATGCTGGCGACGGTGGACACCAACACCCAACCCAAACTCTTACTGATATTCTTACAATTACAAATTACAAAAAAGACCTATCAGGACATGTTATAGGTTTATGTGGTGACTTAAAATACGGTAGAACAGTTCATTCACTACTTAAAGTTATGAGCATGTTCCCAAACAATAAATTTATCTTAATATCTCCAGATGAGTTAAAACTTCCAGAATATGTTAAGAAAGAAGTATTTTCAGATGGAACTAACAATTATGAAGAAGTTAGAAGTTTAGATGATGTAATAGACCAATTAGATATTTTATACATGACAAGAATCCAAAAAGAGAGATTTTTCTCTCAAGCCCAATATACAAGGCTAAAGGATTCTTATTTATTGGATAAAGATAAACTAAAACATGCAAAAAAAGATTGTATTGTACTTCATCCACTTCCTAGAGTAACAGAAATTGCAACTGAAGTTGACAGTGATCCTAGAGCAGTTTACTTTAAACAAGTTAAATTTGGTATGTATGTAAGAATGGCACTAATATTAAAACTATTGGAGGCAAATAATGATAGAAATAACTAGTATAAAAGACGGTATCGTAATTGATCATATAAAACAAGGTCATGGCATGGAAATCTTTGAAAAACTTAACCTAAGTGAATTAGAAGATGAAGTAGCTATCATATTAAATGCTAAATCAACAAAAAATGGAAAAAAAGATATCTTAAAGATTGCAAATAATATTGACATAAATTTAGACATAGTTTCTATAATAGATCCAAGTGCTACAATTAATATAATAAAAAATGAACAAGTAGTAGATAAACTTACATTAAGCCTCCCTAAAGTTGTAAGAGGCATTTTAGAATGTCAAAACCCTAAGTGTGTTTCTACTAGCGAAAGATCAGTTGAAAGCGAATTTAACTTGATCGATGAGAAAGAAAAAACATATTCATGTGCCTATTGCGGTCACATTTATGATGTGGAAGAATAAATGAAACAAATTTTTACTAATATGTACGCCTTTGACGACAAAACAATATCCAGAAAAGATATTTTTGTCAAAGATGGAATAATTGTAGGAGAATTTGAAAAAGATAAGGATACGCAAGTAATCGACTGTGAGAACTTAGCACTTTTGCCAGCCTTTACTGATCTTCATGTACACTTTAGAGATCCTGGATTTACTTATAAGGAAGATTTAGAAAGTGGATCTAAGGCAGCACTTAAGGGTGGATATACGTCTGTCCTTCTTATGGGAAATACAAATCCACCTGTCTCAAGTCCAGAAGTATACAAAGATATCAAAAAAAGAGCTAAAGAATTGGATATGATTGATATAGAACAAGTTTATACCATAACTGAAAATCTAGATGGAAAAACCTTAGCTCATCTTGATTCTTTGCCTGAAACTGTTAAGTTTCTTTCAGATGATGGAAGAGGAGTAAATGATGACAATCTAATGTATGAAGCTATACTAAAGGCTCAAAAGTTGGGAGTAAAGCTTGCTCTACATGAGGAAGTTAGTAAAGTTTCTAGCAAAGATTATGAGATAGCAGAAGATGCTATGACTTTGAGGGATTGTTATTATGCATATAAACTTAACTCACCTATTCATTTTTGTCATGTATCAACGAAAGGTTCAATGACAGCTATCAAGTATTTTAAGGATCTAGGAGCACCAATAACATGTGAAGTTACACCCCATCACTTGTATTTCTCTGATAAAGAAAGAGAAGAGATGAAGGTAAATCCTCCTATAAGAAAGAAAAAAGATAAAGATTTTCTTATAGAGATGATAAAAGAAGGATATGTAGATGCGATTTCAACTGATCATGCGCCTCATTCCAAAGAGGAGAAAGAAAAGGGAGCTCCAGGCTTTATAGGAATCGAAACGGCCTTTTCAACTTGCTATGAAGTTTTAGTGAAATCTGGGACAATCTCTCTAAATCAACTAGTAAAAATCATGTCAACAAATCCATCTAAAATCCTAGGTCTTAATAAAGGAAAGTTAGAAGAAGGATATGAAGCTGACTTTGTATTAGTAGATTTAGATGAAGAATATACTTATAGAGAAGAAGAAATTAAATCAAAATCTAAGAACTCTTTGATGATAGGGAAAAAACTACCAGCAAGAATAAAAAGAGTATACAAGAAAGGCGAGTTAAAGTATGAAGATAATTGATAGATTATATGAGAAAGTAAAAGAAAAGGGCTTTGTATGCGTAGGTTTAGATACATCACTTGATTATATCCCAAACCAAATGAAAGAAGGTAAATCTATTACAGATGCAATCTTTACTTATAACAAAGAAATCATAGACCATACTTATGATGTTTGTGCAATATACAAGCTCCAAATTGCTTATTATGAATCCTACGGAATCGATGGGATGCTTGCTTACAAGAAAACACTGGCTTATCTTAGAGAAAATAATCTCTTGTCAATAGGAGATGTAAAAAGGTCAGATATAGCTGCAAGTGCAAAAATGTATGCCAAAGCTCACTTTTCTGGAGACTTTGAGTGTGACTTTATAACCTTAAACCCATACATGGGCATGGACTCAATAGAACCTTACGAGGAATATATCGAAAGTGGAGATAAGGGAGTATTTGTTCTTCTAAGAACATCAAATCCCGGAGCAAAAGACTTTGAAGTATTAGATGTTGAAGGAGAAGAATTCTTCTATAAGATAGGCGATAAATTGAAAGATCTAAATGAAAAATACCTAGGAGAAAATGGCTACGGGCCGATAGGTCTAGTAGTAGGTGCGACTCACAGTGAAGAAGTAGATAAAATTAGAAAAAGATATGATAAAATGTTTTTCCTAATACCTGGATTTGGTGCCCAAAAGGCAGACAGCTTAAATGTATACAAGCTTATGGAAAACTTGAATGCTGGTGTAGTTAATTCATCAAGAGCAATACTTAAAAACTGGCAGAATTATGATGACGGAAGTGAAAAAGTTGGCTTTTATGCTAGAAAAAAAGCTATAGAAACATATGAGGAAATAAAGGCAAATGAAGTCATATAAAAAAGCTACCATTATAGAAAATAAAAAAATATCTAATGATATTTACTTAATGAGACTATCTTGTGATATGAAAGCTAAGCCAGGTCAATTTTTTATGTTTAGATCTGATTCATTTAGAAATGATCCACTATTGTCTAGACCATTTGGAGTTTGTGATGAGGAAAACGGAGAATTATCTTTTCTATATCAAATAGTCGGTAGAGGTACAGAGATAATGGCAAGTTTAAAAGAAAATGCCAACGTACAACTTTTGGGACCTTTAGGAAATGGATTTGATATAGAAGAAAAGAAAAAGATAGCAGTATTAGGTGGTGGAATTGGAATAGCTCCATTATTATACTTAGTCAAAAATTTAAAAGATAAATGCGATTTTTACGCTGGTTTTTCAAAAGATCCTTATTTTATGGAAGAATTTAAACCTTATGTAAATAAAATTGTAACAACATCTGATTATTACGATCATAAATTTATAACTGATGAAATAAATCCTCATGAGTATGACTTAATTTATGCATGTGGTCCAAATCCTATGTTAAAAACATTATTTGAAAAGTCTTATAATACCCCTATGAAAGTATCAATGGAAGCTCACATGGCATGTGGTATTGGAGCATGTCTTGGTTGTACAGTTGAAACAAGTTCAGGTGAATTCTTAAGAGTATGTAAAGATGGTCCTGTATTTGATGCTAAGGAGGTTTTTGGATGAGTACAAAAGTTACAATAGCAGGAGTAGAATTCAAAAATCCAGTGATAGCGGCAAGTGGAACTTTCGGTTTTGGTAAAGAATTTTCTGAATATCTAGATTTAAATAAACTTGGAGGCATATGTTCAAAGGGTTTAACTTTACATAGAAATCTGGGAAATAAGGGCATTAGGATTTACGAAACTGCATCAGGAATAATGAATTCGATAGGATTGCAAAATCCAGGAATAGAATATTTTGTAAAAGAAGAATTACCTTTTATGAAAAAGTTTGACACTGTGACTATTGCAAATCTTGGAGGTCATTGTGTCGACGATTACATAAAAGGGGCAGAAATTTTAGATCAAACGACAAGTGATATGATAGAGCTAAATATATCATGTCCAAATGTCAAAGAAGGTGGAATGGCTTTTGGTACGGATCCATCAAAGGCAAGAGAAGTTATTAGAAAAGTTAGAAGTAAAACGAATAAGCCACTGATTGTAAAACTATCACCAAATGTTGGATCTATTGCAGAGTTTGCAAAAATTGCAGAAGATGAAGGAGCAGATTCTATATCACTTATAAATACAATAAATGCACTTGCAGTTGATATAAAAAGTAAAAAAACTATATTTGCCAATAAAACTGCAGGACTTTCTGGTCCTTGTGTAAAACCAATTGCCCTTAGAATGGTATATGAAGCAAGCAATGCTGTTGATATTCCAGTAATTGGCATGGGTGGAATCATGAACTATGAGGATGCCTTAGAATTTATTATGGCTGGAGCAACAGCTATACAGGTTGGAACTGCAAATTTCATAGATTATAAATCTATGGAAAACATAATTAGTGGAATTGAAAAATATATGAAAGAAGAAAACATTTCATCCCTTGATGAAATAACCGGAATAATTTAGGAGAAGATATGGATAGAACACAAGAATTACTTAAAAAATCTGATGCTTTGCTTGAAGGACACTTTATCTTATCAAGTGGCAAACATTCAAATAGATATATACAATGTGCAAAACTAATTGAAAATCCAGTATATTGCGAGGAAGTTGCAAAAATAATTGCTGGTAAAATTAAGGAAAAAGGAATCAAAGTTGATCTATGCGTTGGTCCAGCTATGGGTGGGGTAATAATTTCCTATGAACTAGCCAGAGCTTTAGGGGTAAATGCAATATTTACAGAAAGAGAAAATGGTAAGATGACACTTAGACGTGGCTTTTCTATAGAAAAAGATATGAATGTTATAATTGTGGAAGATGTAATAACAACAGGAAAGTCATCTTTTGAAACAGTAGATGTAATCGAATCTTGTGGAGCAAATGTTGTAGCCTTAACATCTATAGTAAATAGATCAAATAAAGACGAAATTAATGGCTTACCTATTATTTCTGCAAGTAAAATTGATGTTGAAGTATGGGATGAAGAAGATCTACCAGAAGAAATTAAGAAAATTCCAGCTACTAAACCAGGATCAAGGTCTTTAAAATAAGCTAATTCTTGAATTATCTATTTTTTATAATATAATCAGTAAATAGATAAGGGGAGAGTTATGAAGATAAAAGATTTTACTAAAAAAATTATAGCCCTATCATTTGCCTTTTCTTTGGTATTTCTTGCTTGTGATTCTACTTCTCACGCAAGTACAACTAATAGGAAAGATTTAATGCAATATGGCTTGCAAAAAATTAACAGAGAAACCTTTAACCTAAGGGATATGAAAGAAGAGAGATTCAACAAGTTAGAAAATGACTTAGACAATGTTCTTGAAATTGGGGTAGATAATGCTGATATCAATAGCTATTTCTACTTGACAAATAATTTGCCATTTACATCCAAAGAGTTAGAATATGGACTTCAAGATACAGGGCTTAAGGGTCTTGGAAAAGATTTTAAAGAAGTGTCTGAAAAATACGGGATTAATCCGCTACTTCTTATGGCTATGGCTAAACACGAGACAGGTAATGGTACAAGTGATTTATTTTTAGAAAAGAACAATCTTTTTGGTTTCAATGCAATTGATCATGATCCATACAATATGGCAAGTGACTTTAAAGAACCAAAAGAATCAATAGAAACAGTGGCAAAACACTTAAAAGAAGAGTATTTAGCTAAAAATGGTACATATTATAATGGTGTATCAGCCAAAGGAATTGGGACACGCTATGCTTCAGATCCTGATTGGTCAAAAAAGGTAAATTCTATGATGATAGAAATTGCTGATAAAATGATAGAATCTTACAAAGCAGGGGAATAAACCTGCTTTTTTTATTTACCAAAATAAAGTATAATTAATCAAAGGAGTTAATTATGAACACAAGAGATTTTTTAGACGGTAAGTCTTTCGACGGTTATAAATTTTTTGGAGCCCATAAAAAAGATAAGGGATATATATTTAGGGTTTTGGCGCCGAATGCAGATAAAGTTTCAATCATGGGTGATTTCAATGATTGGCAAAAACAGAGTATGAGAAAATACTCTACAGGCGTCTTCTCAATTACTATTGATAAAGCCAAAGTAGGGGATACTTACCAATACGTTATAAATAGCGGTGATAAGGAAGTTAAAAAAATAGACCCTTTTGCAAAGTCTATAATATATGATGAGAAATCATCTAAAATTGTTGATGATTCATATAAATATAAATACAAAAAGAACAAAAATTTGCCAAATAATATTTTACAAGTGTATTTGGGAACTTTATTTAATAATAAAGAAAAGACAGCTGATGAAATATACAGAGATATTATAAAGCACGCAAAAGAGAATTCTTATACATCAATTTTGTTAATGCCAATTAATGAATATCAAAATTATAAGTCTTTGGGTTACTCATCTATGAATTTATTCTCTTTTTCTAAAAGATATGGAGATATTAAAAGTTTTAGAAAATTTGTAGATGAATGTCATAAGGAAAAGCTTCAAGTGATTGTCGAATTAGATATAAGTGAATTTGACCCAGACAAATATGGGTTAAGCGATTTTGATGGGACAGATTTGTATAATTATAAATATCAAGATATTTACTATAATTATTATGAACAAGCAAACTTTGATATAAGTGGACCAGTGTCTAAATCTTATATCAAATCGGCTGTTGATTACAATTTGGATTATTACAATCTTGATGGCATATATTTTTCTTCAATTGAGAATTCAATATATTGGCAGGGTGATGTTGCTAGGGGAATAAATAAAAATTGGGTTGATTTTATAAAAGAAATTAACGATTATATTGTATCAAAAGGAGCGGTTTCCCTTGCATCATTTAACGGAATATATAACATGGATCTAGGTTTTTCCTGTGTTTTTGATTTTAAATCCAAAACCCTTATCAATATGCTAAAGGATGAGCCATATAAAAGGGATTATTATAAAAATCATATTACAGATTTGATTAAAAATTCTGATAGTAATGGAATATTAGGATTTTCATATGTGGATTCTTACCAAAACGAAGCAAATCTTGCGATGAAAATATATTCTGATGATAAAAAGCTTGATCAGTTAAAAACATTATTTTTATTTTTATTCTCGCTAAAATCACCAAAATTATTATTTATGGGGGATGATTGTGGAGATTTGAGAACTTTTTCTCAGTATCAAATATTTAACTTTGATGGTAAAAGTGATAAGATACCAGGTTTAAATGATTTTTATAGGGATATCTCAAAGCTTTATTTAGATACAGATATCTTGAGTCATCCTTTAAGTAAAACTGAACTTCTGGATGTAGAAGGATACAGCCTATATGCTTACAAAAGAACTTACAAAAATAAGTCTTATTTAGTTGTAGTAAACTTTACAGATATTGATTACCAGATAGAAAGCTCTTTTAATTTAGATGAGTTAATTAACACACAAGATCTATCATATAGCGGCTCTGGAAACATCAATGGAAATATTTTCAAGGGAGATACTATTAATATAGAAGCTTATTCGTCAGCAATATTTAAAATTAAATAAAATTAAGCTCTTGCATCATCATGCAAGAGCTTTTTTAGTAAAAGTTTTCAACTTTAGCTTTCAATTCATATTCATTATCTATATTGTGGGCAATATGGGTAAATCTTTCTAAGGCGATTTTTCTAGGTATAATACCTAAAAAATAACCGTTTGTGTGAGTTATACAAACAAAATTATTATTGATCAATAGCCTTAGAACATCTTCTAAATCGTGGTTATCAAATAAGATTGGTACAACTTGATTCATAACTTCTTTGACTTTTATTTTAAGAAGTTTATCTTCATCGAAAATTGATAGGTCGTCAAAGCTTGTTACTATATTAGATATTGATATTAGACCTCTAACATGTTTATTATTATCAAGGACTGGTATAGTTTGATATCCAGAATTTGATAGTACTAAAACAGCATGGAGCAAAGAATCATCTTCATTACAAACTGCGACTTCAGAAGCAGGTATCATTAAATTTTCAGTAGGTCTATAAAACATATCTTTAATTTCTTCACTAATCATAATTACCTCAATTCCGAATACTTTGATTGTTATAACCTTCATTACTAATTATAAGATAAATTTGTGTATATTTGATGTAAAAAAAGAGTTAGTAGAATATACTACTAACTCTAAAATATGTAAGCACACCCAAGGTCGAACATAAGTCTTTTAAAAGTGTCTTAGAACAACGACTCATGTTAGGTGACCTTACGGCACACAGAAAGTACTGCTTAATGCTGCTACGTTCCCGTCCTGACATGATTCACAGCTTTCTGTTGCGTAAGACCCAACAATCAACACCGATATTGTAAGTCTTAATAAAAAACTTAGGCCCTAACTTGGGACTTAAACCCTGCTGTAGCGGATTGCAGGTTACAAGGCACCGCTAGTTCCCCGTCTAGTGCATGGCGGAGAGCATGGGATTTGAACCCATGATACGCACAAACGTATACACGATTTCCAATCGTGCTCCTTCAACCGCTCGGACAGCTCTCCTCACTACATTTACTAACTATACCATAGATTATTATTATTTGCAAAAGATTTACATTATAAGGTAAACAATTGTTACAGGTTTCTTCTTTTCCTTATAAGTTATACTTGTGGTATAATAGCTTAGTAGAAAGGAAATTTAATGGCAAAAGCTTTGTATAGGCAGTACAGACCCAAGACCTTTGATGAAGTCTTAGGCCAAGATAGGGTTGTAAATGTCCTTAAAAATCAAGTAAAAAATAATAATTTTTCCCATGCTTATATATTTGCTGGAGAGCGTGGTTGCGGAAAGACCACCTGTGCGAAAATATTTGCTAAGGCTATCAATTGCCTTCATCCAAAAGATGGATCACCTTGTTTAGAGTGTGAAAATTGTAAGGCTATTGATGATGAATCTACAATTGATATTATCGAGATGGATGCTGCAAGTAATAGAAGAATAGATGATATTAGAAATCTTAAAGATAATGTAATATACCCACCTAATAAGTTAAAGTATAAGGTATATATTATAGACGAGGCTCATATGATTACAAGAGAAGCCTTCAATGCTCTCTTAAAAATCATGGAAGAGCCACCAAGTCATTTAGTTTTTATTCTTGCAACAACTGAGATTGATAAAATTCCAAATACAATTTTATCTAGAGTTCAAAATTTTGAGTTTAATAAAATAGATTCAAGTAAAATTAAGGAACAAATCAATATTATTCTAGATGACAAAGATATAAAAATGGAAAATGAAGCTATCGATCTAATTATTAGAAAAGCAAATGGCGCTATGCGTGATGCTTTAAGTATACTTGATCAGGTTATATCATATGATAGCAAGGATTTTAAGATATCTGATGTTGAGGAGCTTTTGGGAGTAGTAGATTTCTATGATATTGATAAACTTACATCGTCTATCTTTTCTTTTAATCAAAAAGAAGCCTTATCTTATATCTTTAGCCTAAGAGAGAATAATAAGTCAAATAAAGATATACTCGATTCTCTAACTTACTACCTTAGAGATATAATGGTATATAAGATGACTGAAGATGAGTCAAACTTTGAGAACAAAGAAAGACTAGATTTTATTAAAAAAAGTTCTGAAAATATTGATATTGAAAGATTGCTAGATATGTTAGACATCCTAAGTGAATACTCTAACAAGCTAAGATATTCAGAAAACACTGATTTAATCATAGAGCTTTTAGTCGTTAGACTTATTAACACAAAGGATATATCTTCTCTTGATTCTAGAATTAGAAATCTTGAGATGAGAAATGCTGATGATCTTGTTAGTCTGGTCAATGATTTGGTTAATGATAAACTAAAAAATCTAGATAAATTAGATTTATCTTTGCAAGATGATTCTACTAGCAGTAATCTTGTAAATGTAGGCAATGAAGATGATACTCAAATAATGTCTACTAAAGAAACTATTATCGAACCTGAAGTAATAGAGTCTAAAGAAGAGTCTGAAAAAATCGATCAAGATAACATTGATAATCATAAAAATAATACTGATGCAATAAACTTACCAGAAAATATGATTGAAGACATAAAAAATGTTATAATCGATATAGCTGGTAGAATGCTAAAGCCAATGTTTGATTCAGATGGGTTTTATTATACCTATAAACCTGGAGAATTTATCTTATATCTAAAGGATGATTTCTATGGGATTTTTGTCCAGACCAAAACTGAAGAGATTGGCAAATCTTTGGGAGAAATATTTTCTAGAAAGATTTCCTTTAGTTTGGGAGATTACAAAGATTTAGAAAAATCTAGTCAAAAAAAAACTTCTGAACTAGAAAGTGAAAGTCAAACTTCTACTGAAGTAGAAAACATAGAAGATACTTTAGATGTAGAAGAAAAATCAGTTTCTATAGATTCAAGTGATGAAGATATAGTAGACGAAAGTAAAAATATAATAAAAAATGATGGTGATACTTCAAGTATAGAAAAAAATGCTGAAATTCATAAGCTTAAGGAAATATTTGGAGAAGAGTTAATTATTAAGTAAAGGAGAAATAAAATGGCAAGAGGCGGATTTAGAGGTGGCGCACCTAATATGAACAATATGATGAAACAAGTAAAAAAGATGCAAGAGCAAATGGAAAAAGCCCAATCTGAAATTGAAGAAAAAGAATTTTCATCATCAGCAGGTGGTGGAGTAGTAGAAGCTACAGTCAATGGAAAAAAAGAAGTACTTAGTGTAAAAATTAATCCTGATGTAGTAGATCCAGAAGATGTTGAAATGTTAGAAGACTTGATTATGGTTGCTATAAATGACGCTATGACCAAAGCATCTGACTATAATGAAGAAACAATGGGTAAACTTACAGGTGGGATAAATATACCTGGATTAATGTAATGGCTTTATTTCCAGAATCTTTGGCGAATCTAATAGAACAGTTTCAAAAACTTCCAACTATAGGCAGGAAAAGCGCGGAAAGATTGGCTATGTCTATAGTAGATGATGATAGAAAAAAAGTAGAAGATTTTTCTAAAAGTCTATTAGAAGTCAAGGATAGAATTCATAAATGTGAGATTTGTGGAAATTTGACTGAAGAAGATATTTGCGATATATGTAAGGATATAACAAGAAACGAAGAATATCTTTGCATAGTAGAAGATGTTAGAAATCTCATAGCTATAGAAAAATCTAATGCCTACAGGGGACGCTACCACGTTCTCGGTGGGCTTATTTCACCTTCAGATGGCATAGGACCAGATGAGCTAAATATTGACAAATTACTAGAAAGGATCAAAAAAGAAGATATAAAAGAAGTTATTATAGCGATTTCTTCTACCATAGAGGGTGAAACTACAATTTTATTCTTATCAAGCATTCTATCAAAGCTCAATGTAAAGATTACTAAGCTTGCTCAAGGTATACCAGTAGGTTCAAACTTAGAGTATTTCGACCAGTTAACCTTAGAAAGAGCCTTAGAAGATAGGAGGGAGATTATTGATTAAGATAAAAAGATTGCTAATATTGATATGTCTAACCCTTATACTAGTGTCATGTTCTGATAAAAAAGAAGATAAAATAGACGAAAGTTTAAGTCAAACAGATCCAAAACCAATAGCAAGTGCGATTGATATCAAGTCAACAAGTTTTGCCTCTAGTATTTTATTAGATTCAATGAAAAATAACGATGATTTTTCCTATAATCCAACTGATGTTGATGATTTAGAAGAAATAATGGATGGTAATTTTGATATTGCAATAGTACCAGCGATTTTAGCACCAAGTATATATAATACAACTAACGCTGGCGTTAGCATTGCTGCTATTAGTTTTGTAAATAACCTTTATGCCCTTAGTGATACTCAAATAAATTCACCCAAAGACATGTTTGGGAAAAAATTATTAATTAGAGATATGGGAAGTATGTACAAAAAAGCATTAGATTCAAAACTATCAATAATAAAAGGTGTCTTTGGGATTGATGTTTTATTTTATAAGAACATAAAAGAATTAGAAGATTATATCAATGCAAATGATTCATATATTGCTGTAGTGTCTGAGCCTTATCTAAGTAAAATCAAGAATAATAAAAAAAGTACAGTTTATAACTTGACTGAAATTATGCCTTATCTATCAGATGAAAAATTAAGTGTTGATAGTGATATAGTTTCCGAGGTAGTACTTGTTAACAATAAATTTTTGAAAGACAAGAAATCTACTTTTGATAGATTTTTAGATGATTTAAAAGTAACTATAGAAAAGCTCAAAGACAATCCCGAAATCTCAGCTAACATTATCAATAGATATGATTTAAGTAGCGACGATGCGATGAATATTTATAAGAATATGGATGTAGTTTATATTGATGGGGACACTATGAAGGGACTGTATAATATATATCTTGATGGCATTGATAAACTTAAGCTAGATATTTACCATGGAGATAGACCATCGGATGATTTTTATTATTACAAATAATAAATACAAGAAAGAGCTATAAATGCTTGATAAAAAATACTATCATAATAATTTAGATAAGCTGAAACAAATGTCTGAAGATGTTTGTAAAGACCCATTCTTACCTTGTTTTCATATATATCCTAAAGCAGGTTGGTTAAATGATCCAAACGGTCTATGCCAAGTTGATGGAACATATCATATATATTTTCAGTACTCACCATTTGATGAAAATAAAAAAGATATATTATGGGGGCATGTTTCAAGTAAAGACTTGATCAATTTTACTAGAGAAGAACCTTTCATATACTCGGATAGTGAGTTTGATAGAGATGGGGCCTACTCAGGATCAGCTTTTGTAGAAGATGATGAAATAAACTTTTATTACACTGGAAATGTCAAATACGATGGTGATTATGACTATATAAATGACGGGAGAGAACACAACACAATCAGTGTTAAATCAAAAGATGGAGTAACTTACGATTGTAAAGAGCTTTTGTTAACTAATTCAGATTATCCTGCAAATATGACTAAACATGTAAGAGACCCTAAAATTATCTATGAGAATAATTTTTATTATATGTTTTTGGGAGCAAGAAATAGAGAGGATAAGGGACTAGTTTTAGTTTATAAATCTAGTCATTTGAAAGATTTCTCATATTTTATGAGTATTGAAAGTGTAGAAAACTTCGGCTATATGTGGGAGTGTCCAGATTATTTTAAACTAAGTAAGCAAGGAATCCTCATATGTTGCCCACAAGGTGTTGAAAAAGAAGAGTTTAAATATCAAAATATCTATCAAGCTGGTTATTTCCCTATAAATGTGGACTTGGAAAACAAGAAGTATGAGTTGGGAGATTTTTACGAATTAGATTATGGATTTGATTTTTATGCCCCTCAAACTTTTGAAGATGAAAAGGGTAGAAGGATTCTTATAGGATGGATGGGAATGCCAGATGCTGATTATACAAATCCTACAACAAAATATAAATGGCAACATTGTCTAACTATCCCAAGAGAATTGAAATATGATGAAGGAAGGCTATATCAAAAACCAATATCCGAACTTTGTAAGTTAAGAAAAGAAAAGATAAGTCTTGAAAAAGGAGACAGGTGTAACTTAAAAGTTTATGAGGCGTTTTCTAACAATATAAGTTCTGAATTTGAGATAAATCTAAGAGGGGATGTTAAATTATCCTACCAAGATGAAAATCTTACACTCAATATGGGTGATAGTTCCTTTGGAAGAAAGATAAGAAAAGTCAAAATAGAAAAAATTGAAAATATTAGAATATACTCAGATAAGTCCTCATTGGAGATATTTATAAATGATGGATCCTATGTATTAAGTACTAGAGTTTATTCATTAGACTATTTACTTTATTCAAAAGATTTAGACTTTACCATTTACCCCTTAAAAAATATAACTATAAAATAATTAGAACCTAACTTTTACTTGAAGTTAGGTTTTTTTATTTGAAAATTCTAAAAAGGGTAAGGATATAAGGTAAGAGATAAAATTATATCCTAAGGAGGATTTATGATAGAGACTAAAATTATTGAAAATGTAGGTGTGATTTGCCTAGCGAAACCAGATCTTATAAATGCTTTAGATATAGATATGGTAAGAAATATAAAAAGTACATTAGAATCATGGGAAAGAGATGACAATGTAAGAGCGGTTTTACTTGATTCTACATCTGATAAGGGATTTTGTTCTGGAGGAGATTTAAAATCCTTATATGATGATCTTATAAATAATGAAGATTTATCTAAAAAAGAAAAATTTTTCGTAGAAGAGTTTGATTTAGACAAGTACCTTTCGACATATAAAAAGCCTGTAGTTAGCCACTGGTATGGAATAACTATGGGTGGAGGAATTGGACTTACTATTAATTCTGATTTTATAATAGTAGATGAAACTGTCAATTGGGCAATGCCTGAGACAAGACTTGGGTTTGTGCCAGATGTAGGAGTGTGTCATTATATATCAAAGCTACCTCAAGCAGTAGGTCAATATGTAGGACTTTTAGGGAAAAGTTTAGGTGCAAGCGATGTAATGGAATTTGGTCTTGCTGACTTTTACATCAATTCTAATGATTATGATAAAGCAATTAAAAACTTATTTAATATTTCAAAAGATTATTCTGGAGATAAGTTGATTGAGAAATTTAGAAAATCAATCATAAAATATAAAAATAACGAAAATTCATCAAAAATCAAAAAAGACTTGGATGGTATAAATAAATATTTTAATGGAGAAAGTATAGAAGATATATTTGAGAAATTAAATAATAGCAAGGATGAATTTGCCAAAGACTGTTTAGAAGAATTTGACGAAAGATACCCATTAATGCTAAAAGTTCAGTTTGAAAAATATTTTGTTTGTAAAAATCTAAATTATCAAGATACAATAGACTTAGATCTTAAAATATTACGTCATAGTGTAAAGTCTGGATCAATGCAAGAAGGAATAAAAGCGGTCATTATCGATAAAAATCATAAGGCGAATTGGCCAGAAGATTCTTTAGCAAAGGTTGATGAAGAAACAGTAAAGAATCTTTTATCAATTGATAAAACTAATAAGGAAAATATAAATTTATAATTTCTAAAAACAGCTGTCAATACGGCTGTTTTTTTATGGTTAATTATAAGATTTGGGTATAAATATAGAAACAGAGGAGGAAATTATGAGAAAAACAAAGGTAAGTATGGTATTTTTTATAATTGGAGTATTACTTTTAGCCGTATCATTTGTTGTTCCAACAGATATATTAAATTCTTACACTAATTTAAAACCAATCGGTCTTAGTACATTGCTTTTGTGTCCAGCTTTTGGAATAATAGGCGTGCTATTTTCTATCAAGGAAAAATCGTTGGTATTTGGGATACTAAATGCATTGCTAATGCTAGCATTTCCTATCATGATGTTTATTGGTTATAATATTTTATAACTTATATATTAGATTTATATGGAGAGACTATGAGTGAAAATAGGATGAAAATTGCAATTCAAGATACTTATGGTGAAAGATATAAGCACTGTTGGGGCTGTGGTAGCAAGAATGAAAATGGACTACATCTAAAATCATATCCAGGCGATGAAGAAAATACTTGTGTTACTGAGATTGTGCCAGATGGTCAATACACAGGTGGAGTTCCAGCAAATCTATTTGGTGGAATGATTGCTATGATATTTGATTGCCATGGAACAGCCTCAGCTGCTTATTTTAACCACATAAAAAATGGATTAGAACTTAGGGAAGATACCATTATTAAAAGATTTATCACAGCTAGGCTTGAAATTGACTATAAAAAACCTACTCCTATGGGTGAAATAGTAAAAGTTATAGCTAAGCCTCTTGAAATGTCTGATAGAAAAGTTATTTTATTGATGCAAATGTATGCAAAAGATGAACTTAGAGCTGAAGCTAAGATGGTTGCAGTAGGAGTAAAGGATAATATGTAATTGGAATTAGACATTTAATTTCATAGCAATACAACATCTAGTTAAAATTTTCAAAAGTAACGACTGCTCGAATGAAACTGTAGTCGTTATTTTTTTATATATATGAAAAAATATTCCTTGTAAATTAAAGTTAGATAATATAAACTTTAAATAATAGGAGATAAATTATGGTTAAAATATTACAATTTCCCAATACTGATAATTTAAGTGAATCTGTAAAAATCTTGCGAAAAGAACTTCTAGATACTGTTTATAAGTATGATGAAATTTTGGTACACGAATCTTATCAACTTAAAATTGAATATATTAGAACATTTGGATCAATAGAGTATAAATATTTGGGCAAAAAACTAGTTTATAATAAATTAAAGGAAGAAAAGTATTTATTAGGAAAATATATAGATAAATATGATTTTGTTGACTTTAAAAGTCTAGATAAGATTATAAGTCAGAAATTTCACAAGGAAGAGATTGAGCTTGATGAAAAACTTATGGAAATAAACGAAGCATTAAATGAAAATACTAAAAGTTCTTTGCCTAATCGAGATCAAAGACAATTTGAAAAATCTTACAAGAATATAATTACAAAGATTCATCCTCTAATAAATAATAACCTTAGTCCTAGTAAGGCAGATTTATATATAAATTCTTTGTTGGCATTCACATATTATGATTTTGCATCTATTAGGACAATAGATAATATGCTTGATAGAAATCTAGGCGAAAATTATAGGTCCAAACCTACGAATATTTTATATAAAGAAAAGCAAAACCTCGAAAAATCAATTGAAGATGTAAATATAAAAATTGATTCTTTGTATGAAAAAGATCCGTGGATTTATAAAAAACTTTTAGCAAGTACCGGGGATATAAATAAGAAATATAATGAAATATCAAAAAAGATTGATTCTTTAGATGTAGCGATAAGAAGTCTTCAAGAAGAAATAAAAATACTGCTGGAAAAGTATCATGAAAAATAATCACAATTTAAAGATAATTAAACCTAACAGAGTAAGAGAAGAAAAAGCTAGAGAAATTTACCTATTTGACACTCATGTTGCAGGGACAAGTTACATTGAAAATATAGAAGAAATTGTTTACAATCTAAACTTTGATGATAAATTAACTTGCATAAGAGAAGAAGATAATGAATACGACCTTCAAGCTATAAAGCTAATTACAGATAATGATGAGAAAATAGGCTATATTCCACAGGCTGACAATGTAATTTTTGCAAGACTAATGGATGCTGGCAAAAAACTTTGTGCGAGAGTTAGGTCTATAAAACTTAAGGGAAAATGGTATAAGATTGAGATAGCTATATTTTTGCTAGATAATGAGAAATAAAAGATACGGAGGGCATGTGCTTAGAGGAATAGGATTTTTATTTATAGCAATTGGATATGCAGGTAATTATAAGAAATACTTAGAAAGTTATAAAAAAGACAAGAGCAAAGAAAACTTATTCGAAGTGATTGGAATGAGTTTAATTATTGTAGGGTGTTTTCTTCTAGGAATTGCTAATATATTTGGATAGGATAATTATTGGTAAATAGTAGTTTGTATTTAATTAAATAGGGTATTAATAAAACAGAGATTGATAGGAAAAAAGAAAGGATAATTATGAGAAAAGATATTAATAGAGAATGGGACTTTGAACTATATTTTAAACCTGATTGTCCATTTTGTTTAAAAGTGTTGAATTACTTTAGGGATAATGATATTATTAAATATCCTTCCTATAATATAGAAGATCAAACTTCTGGCTATGAAAATCAAGATAAATTGATTGAAGCCGGTGGCAAAGTACAAGTGCCATGCATGGTTATTGATGGAAAAGCAATGTATGAATCTGATGATATCATTGCTTACGCTAAGGAAAACTTTTTGGAAAAAGCACAAGAAAATAAGAAGAATAGAAAATAAAAGTAATTTAAAGATAATTTTAAGATTAAAAGGAGTGGTAGATAATATTACCACTCCTTTATATATTACTTGAATCTTAACTATGAAATATATTTACAACAACTATCCTTCTAATATTTCTATAGCACATTTTACTCCATCAAGTGCAGATGAAACTATCCCACCAGCGTAGCCGGCACCTTCACCAATTGGCCTTAGGTTTTTATATTTAGTTGAGTAATTTTCTCTTTCTATTCTAACTGGAGACGAAGTTCTAGTTTCAACACCAGTAAGTATTGCATCAGGATTTAAAAAGCCCTTCAATTTTTTATCAAATACTTTGATAGCTTCTTTTATTGCATCATTTATAAAATCTGGATATATCTCGTTTAAATTTGCCAATGTATAACCGGTTTGAACACTAGGTTTAATTTTACCAATACTTTTGCTAGGCACATTTTCGTAAAAGTCACCAAGTCTTTGGACAGGAGCTTTATTATTTGATCCACCAAGTTTAAAAGCTTTCTTCTCGATATTTCTTTGAAACTCTATTCCTGCCAGATTTCCTTCTCCTAGGATGTTACTATTTACAGTACAGACTATAGCAGCATTTGCATTTGTATTTGACCTATCATGGTAGCTCATTCCATTTACACAGAGTTCTTCTTTTTCACTAGAGCCATTTACGACATAACCACCAGGACACATACAAAAACTATAAGCAGAAAACCCTTTTTCTTTATTTGTGTAATTTAACTGGTAGCTTGCCTGTGGTAGTCTAGGGTCCTTTATATTGTATTGGCTAAAGTTAATATCTTCTTGTAAGTGCTCTATTCTAAAACCAACTGCAAATGGTTTTTGGCTTATTTTAATATATTTATCTAGCATAATAAAGGTATCCCTAGATGAATTTCCTAAAGCTAAGATGTATTCATCTGCTTGGTAAGTAGATTTGTCAGTAATAAGACCATTGACTGTTTCATTTGATATGTCTAGGTCTATGAATTTTTCATTAAAATGAAATGTTCCTCCCAGGCTTTCGATTGATTTTCTGATATTAATTATAACTTTTCTTAGGATATCTGTACCAACGTGAGGGAGATGATCATATAAAATTTCTTCTGGAGCTCCATTCTCAACCAAAATTTTAAATATTTCTCTAGAACGCTTATCTTTTGACCTTGAAGTTAGCTTTCCATCAGAAAAAGTGCCAGCACCGCCTTCGCCGAATTGGATATTAGATCTTTCATTAAAATTATTATATTCTATAAAATCTTCTATAGTTTTTACCCTATCTTCTATTTTTTGACCCTGCTCTATTATATCTACCTTTACATTTGCTTTAGCAAGGCTTATAGCAGCAAATAAACCAGCAGGACCAGCCCCAACTATTACTGCAGATTTAACCTTATTCTTATTTTCTAGAACTAAGTCTTCTTCTTTATATTCTGATATATTATTTTTAAGCTTCCTTATTATTTTAGGACTAAGCTTTGTATCAATAAGGACTTGATAAACATAGTAGACACCTTTTCTAGCATCTATTGATTTTTTATATATTTCAAAAGAGTCTATCTTCTTTTGTATTGTTTTTTCTATTTCTTTTTTAAGTTCATTTTCATTAGCGTCATAAGGCACTTTTATATTTCTAAGAAGTAACATATTTCCTCCGTTTCTTATATTATTTTACCAGAATATTACCGTATTAAGAAAAATAATGATTTTGGGTATAATTACCTTAGAGGATAATGGAGTTAGGAGATATGGTATGTGGTTGATTTTATCAATATTATCAGCATTTTTTGCGGCAGTTACATCAATTCTCGCAAAAATTGGAATTGAAAATGTAAATTCAAATTTAGCTACGGCAATTAGAACTTTGGTTGTGGTTATTATGAGCTGGCTTATAGTATTTATTACAAATGCACAAACAGGAATACACGATATATCTAATAAATCGTGGATGTTTTTAATTCTGTCTGGACTTGCAACTGGACTGTCTTGGTTATGTTATTATGCAGCAATTAAATCTGGGCAGGTATCTAAGGTTGTAGCAGTTGATAAAGCTAGTGTTATATTGACATTTATAATGGCTTTTATTTTTCTTGGGGAAAAGTTTACGCTAAAATCAATTATAGGAGCTATACTTATTGGAATAGGAACATTTATTATGGTTATTTAGAATTAAATTTAATAAATCATTCAATATTTTAAAGCATATATTAAAATTTCTATAAAGGAGAAAAAATGAATAACAAAGACCTAAATGCAAGGCAAGCTATAGAAAGAATTAAAAAGGTATATAAAAATATGGAAAAAGTTCTATACTCTCTTCCTGATGCATTTCCAAAAAGTATGAAAAATCAAATAAAAGATCTTGTTTTTGATGATGAAGATCTAAGCAAGCTAATGAGTGAACTAGACCATCATAGACCACCTAAGATATTTTTAATAGGAAGGACTGGTGTAGGGAAAAGTTCGCTGATAAACGCCATTAGTGGTAAATATCTCGCACCCGTAAATGATGTTTATTCCAATACACAATATGCCAACAAATACGATTATGTAGATGATGGAAAAGTGTTGATGGAAATCTTAGATACTAGGGGAATTGCCGAATCAATTGCTATAGACAACAAAATTTCTGCCGAAGATATGATTAAAAAAGAAGTTAATACATTTCTACCTGATGTTTGCATCTTTATGCTAAATGCGAGCCACAGAGATGATATAAACTCTGATGTTGCTTTCCTTAGAGAAATAAGCGAAGACTACAGAAAAAACAATGGAGTTGAATTACCTATTATTACTGTAATTAACAAGGTAGATGAACTTGCACCTTCAAGATTCAAAGATCCAAAAGAATATCCAATTAGTAAAAATAATAATATAAGTGAAGTAATAAAATATTATGGACAAATTATTATGGAAGGTGGACTTGAAGTAAACGAAATATTACCAGCTTCTTCTCTAATTGAATGGCAGATAGATGGGGAGTTTATAGATACACTTGCTATAAATGATTTACCACCGGCAGAATTAGAAGAATTAGAGATTGGATTTGATGGTAGATATGGCATAGAAAAACTCCTAGATACTTTAGAAAATTCTATAGAAGATTACGACGCTTTAATTGGATTAAAGATAGCTTGTAGGATGGAAAATATTTTAATAAACTTAACCGATAAACTTATTAAGATATTTGCAGGCTTTGCAGGAACTATTGCATTAACCCCAATCCCTGTTGCAGATGTATATCCTCTAATCGCCATCCAAATACTTCTAGTTAGTTTGATAGCAGGACTTGGCGGTAGAGATGTATCAGCAAAAAGCGCAAGAGAATTTCTAGTTTCCATAGGTGCTGTAGGAGTTACTGGTAATATTTTTAGATTAACTGCTCAACAAATATTGAAGTTTATTCCTGGTGCTGGGAGTGCTATCAGTGCTTCAATAGCAGCGTTTGGAACAAAAACAATAGGAGATGCTGCTAAAAAATATTATATTGAAGGAATAGATATAAAGAAAGTAAGCAAGGATTATAAAAAGAAAATAAAGGAAGAAAAGAAGAAAAGTTAGGCTCATAGCCTAATTTTTTTGTATATAAAATTAATTTGACTAATTGATATCAAAGAAATATAATCATTAAATGTGTAAAAAATTTGTAAAGGAGGTTAGCAATGGCTAACAAAAACAAATCTAATGACAACTCGTCAAAAGGTTTTCTTGCAGGTGTAGAAAGAGTGGGTAACGCCCTACCGCATCCTGCTATGATATTTGTAATTATGATTGCAATTCTTGCAGTTATATCAGCCCTAGCAGCAAAGTCTAACGTTACAGTTAACTATTACGATGCTAAGGCAGAGGAGAATGTAGAGCTTGCAGCTGTAAGTTTATTAAACGCTGATGGTATCAGATATATGATAAATTCTGTTGTTGAAAACTTCACAAGTTTCGCACCTTTGGGTACTGTACTTGTAGCAATGCTCGGTGTAGGAGTTGCAGAATATGCAGGATTCTTTGATACTGGACTTAAAAAGCTATTATCTAATGTTCCATCTGTACTATTAACAGCTGCAGTTGTTTTTGCCGGAATTATATCAAATATAGCATCTGATGCAGGTTATGTTGTAGTAGTTCCTCTTGGAGCAATGATTTTTGCATCAGCTGGTAAACACCCAATTGCAGGACTTGCAGCAGCATTTGCTGGTGTATCCGGTGGATTTTCTGCAAACTTGATATTTGGACCTACTGATGCACTACTTGCTGGTATTACTAACGAGGCTTTGAGAGCATCTAAAATATCTGCAACTGTAGACGTAACAGGCAACTGGTATTTCTTGATAGTTTCTACATTTATATTGACAATCGTAGGTACTTTAGTTACAGAAAAAATAGTAATTCCAAACCTTGGTGAATACAAGGGATCTTATGTTCATGATGATAAGCCAATTACAGATCTTGAGAAAAAAGCTTTAAGGAACTCTATAATCGCGATTCTTATATTTGTAGTTATTCTTATTTTAGCTATGGCACCACAAAATGCCATCTTAAAAGAAGCTGACAAGAGTGGGGATATCAATATCCAACACTTCCTAGGAAATGGTTTAATATTTGCAATTTTACTCTTATTCCTAATCCCAGGTGTTGTTTATGGAAAAACTGTAGGAAAGATCAATTCATCAAATGATCTAGTAGAAGCAATGAGTCAAGCTATGAAATCAATGTCAGGTTTCTTAGTATTAGCATTTTTCGCAGCACAATTTGTATCTTTCTTTGCTTATACTAACCTTGGAACAGTACTTTCAGTAAAAGGAGCAGAATTCTTGGAAGCAATAGGATTAACAGGTATACCACTTATTATTCTATTTATTATCCTATCTGCATTTATTAACTTGTTCATAGGTTCAGCATCTGCAAAATGGGCTATCATGGCACCAATATTTGTACCAATGTTCTTTAAAATGGGACTAAGCCCAGAGTTAACTCAAATGGCTTACAGAATCGCTGATTCTTCAACCAATATTATTTCACCACTAATGAACTATTTTGCTATGATTGTAATTTTCATGCAAAAATATGACAAAGACAGAGGATTGGGTACTCTAATTTCAACAATGTTACCTTATTCAATGGCTTTCTTATTACTTTGGTCAGTATTGTTAATAATTTGGATGGCTTTCGGAATACCACTTGGCCCTGGCGCACCACTTACTGTATAACAATTAAATAAGATTTAAATTAAGTGATAGCATTAAAGATAATTAGTGCTATCTCTTTTTTTATAATTTAATACAAATTAAAGTAAACATGTTATAATGATTAATATATTATAAAAGAATTTTAAAACGTACATAAATTTATTTTAGAAAGAAAGAGACATAAGAATGGAGTATTTTTTTAGACATACGCCAGACCCTAAAACTAATATAAGTATGGGTATGGTGTGGATATTTTTGATTATATATTTGTTATTTTCTTATAAATTTAGATATAGCAAAAAACTCTTAGAATTTCAATTTGTTTTTATTATATTAGTAGAATTATCTTTGATTTACTGGTATTACACAGGAAAAGTTATATTTTTAAAAGAGGGATTGCCACTATACCATTGTAGAGTAGCTGCATTTATGATGCCCATAGCCTACTTTACTAAAAAATATAAGTTGGCTAGTTACTTTTCCTATATGGCAATTATCGGACCATTAGTAGCTTACTCAATACCAGATCCATCAAAATTCATGTGGCCACATATTACAAATGTAACTTATGTTTGTGCACATACCATGCTTATTGCAAGCGGTCTTATGTTTATAATAAATAATAGGGAAGATCTTGACCTTAAATATATAATAAAAGTTACTTTAGGAATCAATTTAATAATTTACTTTGCAAATTATATTTTTGATGCAAACTATGGATATTTGAGAAACTTACCAGAATCCCTTGGCATTAATATACCTAGTATAGTCCTATTATTAGCAATCAGCCTGTTGTTAGTATTAGGAATTTATGCATTAAATATCATGGCAAGAATGATTTTGGAAGATAAATAATTATTGACAAAGATTAAAACTGTTATATAATAGTATCGAACAACGTTCGATTATGAAAGGTTAATATGGCAAAAGATTTTCAAGCGAAAGCTAAAATATTAAAAACATGCAGAGAGATAATATCACAAGATGGAATAAATGGTCTTAACATGAGAAAGGTTGCAAAGATATCTAATCTTGCTATTGGAACTGTTTATTATTATTTTCCATCCAAAGAAAGTTTGATAACAGCAAGCATTGAAAGTGTGTGGGAAGATATTTTCATGTTAGATAATATAAATCTAGATAATTTCGATACTTGTGATTTTGTGAAATATGTTTATGAGAATATAAAAAAAGGAATGACAAAATACCCTAATTTTCTTAGTATCCACGCTCTAAGCTTATCTAATGGAAAAGATCAAGCAGCAAAAGAACTGATGGATAGTTTTTTACAAAAAGTTGAAACAGATTTAATATATATTTTGAATAAGGACCCTAAAGTGAGGGAAGATGTATTTGATGATACTTTTAGTGAAGAATCATTCTCAGAGTTTATTATTACAAATATTATATCTGTATGGCTTACACAAAATTCGCCAGAAACACTTTTAATGGTTATAAACAAAACTTTATATTAGTAGTGTAATTTTAAAGTTAAAGCTTTATTTTGGTTTAAAAGTTTTATCCGAGTTAAATAATGAAATAATATAAATACGAATGCAATAGTTTAGTTAATGTATACGACCGACGGAAGTCGGTTAATTTTCAACAAGCAATCGAACAATGTTCGAATTAAGGGAGGGTGAGATGCAAGCTATATTTGAAACAATTTTTGATTTAGTATATCTAGTTGGAATTTCAATAATTGGTATACAAATGATAAGTAAAAGTAAAAAAGATAGTCAATTTTTTCTATTTGGCGTGATGGCATTGGTATTGGCATTTGGCGATAGTTTTCATTTAATTCCTAGGATGATTGGGCTAAATACAACAGGATTAGAAGACTTTACATTTTACTTAGGCTTAGGTAAATTTATCACATCTATAACAATGACGATATTTTATGTTATTTTATATTATGTTTGGAAAAAGAGGTATAAAATATCTAAGGTAAAGAACCTTGATTTTCTAGTATATATTATATCTATAGTTAGGATAGTTTTATGTTTAATACCTGCGAATGATTGGTTTAATGGGAATGGTCCTCTTTCTTGGAGAATATATCGTAATATTCCATTTTCATTATTAGGTATTTTGATAATTTATTTATTTTATAAGATGGAAAGAGCAAAAAATGATGAAAACTTTAAGAATATGTATCTAACAATTATTCTAAGTTTTGCTTTTTATTTACCAGTAGTTATTTTTGAAGACTCATACCCATTAGTTGGAGCTTTGATGGTTCCAAAAACATGTGCTTATGTTTGGTCAATTTTAATTGGATATTTCGCAATGAAAAAGGAGGAAAATAATGAAAAAGTATATTAATAATTCATTAGTTTATGCAATACTTGCAATGGTAGCTGGAGTTTTTTATAGAGAATTTACTAAATATATGGGATTTGTAGGAGAGACAATGCTTCTTCGAGTACATCCTCATTTATTTGCTCTAGGTACGGCTTTTTTCTTAATCTTATATTTACTTTCTTTAAACTTAGATTTTACTAAGAACACAAAATTAGATAAGAATATCTTATTTTACAATATAGGACTTGTATTTACGGCTATAATGATGGAAGTTAGAGGGATTTTGCAAGTTTTAAATACTGAAATAAGTCAATCTATGGATTCCATGATTTCTGGGATAGTTGGAATCGGTCATATTATACTTGGTGTAAGTTTAATACTAATACTTCTAGATATCAAAAAATCAGCAAATACTATTAATTAAAAAAGTGATGTTGGTTAATAGATGTACCTATTAGCCAACACCACTTTTATTTTAATATGAATTTCATTGTAACTGGATTATGATCGCTATTTTTAAATCCTAAATCTTCCACCTTAACATCTTCCACTTCAATATTTTTACTTACTATAAATCCATCTATAATACATTCGTAAGAATCATTAGGATTATAAGGAGTATTGTTAAGCCTTGAGGAATTGACATTATCTCCATATACAAGTTTAAAATCATTAGGAAAGATTTCATGTGGGAAATCACTAGGATTCCAATATTCACTAATCCTTTCTGCTTTATAATTTTCTCTCAACTCCTGATTAAAATCTCCTCCAACTACAACATAGTTACCCATGTCATATTCATTTTGGATAAATTCAAATATCTGTTTAATCTGGGCAATTCTACCGTTGTTGCCATTTTCATAGGCGTCTAGGTGCACATTTATTAATGCCAATTTTTTATCAGTGCCTTCAATATCTAAATAGCTTACGCCAAATCCTCTTTTTAGGTTTGCAAGCCTTGTAGGAAATTTATGAGGAATTGGTTGTTGATATCTAAATGCTTTTGATATCTCAAATTTAGTTTGAGTAAGAATACCAGAATTCATTTTTCCCATTGGTGGTATCGGATATGGAACATACTTGACCTTATAGTTATAGGCGAAGATAGAATTACCTAATAAATTTTCCCTAAACATCTCTACTTCGTTGATGTTATATGTTCTCTTTGAATTTTCATCTATTTCTTGGATTAGATTAAAATCTGCATTTATATCTTTTATACTTTGAAGTATTCCATCAAGGGCATTTTCTACATGTTCTTTACTTATAGGCAGAACCATTTTTCCACCATCCATAAAAAAGTCAGTATCTTTATCTAATCCTCCGTAGCCAATATTCCATGTCATTATTTTGTATTCATTATCTATACTTAATATTTCTTGAGAATTTCCATCAATATTTAATTCTTCCTTATCATTCGGTTTATATTCAGTTACCCACAAATAAGATAGTAGAAGAATAAACAAAATAATAAATATAATAATTAGATACAATATATATTTTAATATTTTCTTTGTCATAGATCCTCCTTGTATAGGTTTAAGTCTATCACTAATATAAGTTAAAGTAAATAAAATATAATTAGTTTATTTAGATGAATAATCTATGATACAATTAATGTTGTTAATGAGTAAGACAATAATAAGCAAATAATAAATATATGACAGGAAGTAAGATTTATGAAATTTGTATATGATTATGAAAAAAATGGAGAACTAGGAAAAATACAATCTGTAGTTCTAATGAGCAAATCCCCTAGAAGGAGGGAGTTGCTTAGTTTTTTAAATCCTATATTATCGTCTATCGACATAGATGAAAGAGCTATAGAAGATAGATATATGGATTTATATAAGAATGATGATTTTCTAATTAGAGCTGGCAAAACTTGTTGCGAAATATCAAAGGAAAAATCAAGTATATCTAATTTAGAACCTAACACTTTGTATATTTCATCTGACACAATGGTTATAATAGACGATAAAATATATGGAAAACCCAAGGATTTGGATCAAGCGAAAGCTATGTTTATGTCTTATTTTTCAAAATCTCATCACGTTATTACTTCTGTTTGTCTTAGATCTAGATCTTCTATAGAAGTGTTTTTTACTGTCGCAGAAGTTAGGTTTACTGACTATTATAATAGTTTAGATGAAGTTATAGATAATTATATAAATGAGAATAATGTTATGGATAAGGCTGGAGCTTATGGTATACAAGATCTTGATCCAAGATTAGTATCTTATATTTGTGGTGATGTCAATACAATAATAGGACTTCCTGTGGCTGAATTATCAAAAAGAATTGGAGATAAAATTTGATTAAGTATATATTATGGGATATAGATGGAACGCTACTTAATTTTTCTATGGCAGAAGCTAATGCTATGAGAGCATGCTTTGCCGAATATAATTTAGGAGAATTAAGTGATGATAGGTTGGAAGTGTATAAAAGTATTAACGATAAATATTGGAAGAGACTCGAAAGAGGTGAGATTTCAAGGATTGAGGTACTTGAAGGAAGGTTTACAGAATTTTTCTCACAATATGGATACAATACTGATGTAGTAAGTGATTTTAATATTTCTTATCAGGAAAATCTAGGTAAAACCTATGTTTTTAATGATAATGCGTATGAAACAGTTATGAAACTAAATAGTAAGTATAACGAGTATGCAGCAACTAATGGATCCATCATTGCCCAAAAAGGAAAATTAAAAGGTGCCGGTCTTGATGGGGTTTTAAAAGATGTTTTCATATCTGAATTAATTGGTTATGAAAAGCCTAGTGAAAAGTTCTTTTCTTATATTTTTGATAGCATAGGTTCATTTAAAAGAGAAGAATATGTTATTATAGGAGATTCTTTAACTTCAGATATAGCTGGAGGAAATAGAGTAGGTATCAAGACGATTTGGTTTAATCCGGATGGTTTATCTAATCCTAATAATATCGGTTATGATTATGAAATTAAAAATTTGAGTGAAGTTCTTAATATATTGTAGGCTTATATGGATGAAATAATTATTAAACAGAAACTATTAGATAATTTTTTAAAATATGTTAGTATACCAAGCCAGTCAAATGAGAGTAATGAAAAAATACCTTCAAGTAAGGGCCAACTTACTTTAGCAAAAATACTATATGATGATTTATATTCATTAGGTATAGAAGATGTAAGCTTAAATTATTATGGAGTAGTTCAAGCTCATATTCCTTCAAACATTGGCACAAAAGAAAAATATCCTTCTATAGGTTGGGTTTGCCATTTAGATACTGTAGATGTAGGTTTATCAGAAATTGTTAATCCTAGAATTGTAAAAAATTATGATGGTGGAGATATTATCTTAAATAAAGAAAAAGATATAAAGATAAGCCCTATAGAAGATGAAAATATATTGGCCTATGTGGGAGATGATATTGTTGTAACTGATGGAAATTCTGTTTTAGGAGCAGATAATAAAGCAGCTATAGCAAATGTCATGACAGCTGTAAGTTATATTGTAGAAAATCCAAATTTAAAACATGGAGATATATACTTAGCTTTTGTACCAGATGAGGAAATTGGTCTAAGAGGTGTTAGAAAAATTGAATTTTCAAAGTTTAATGTTGATTTTGCCTATACCATAGATTGTTGTAAATTAGGTGAACTGGTTTATGAAACATTTAACGCTGCTAGTGGGAAATTAAAAATAACAGGTGTAAGTGCTCATCCCATGAACTCAAAAAGTAATCTAGTTAATCCAATAATGGTAGCTCATGATTTTATAGCTATGCTTGATAGATCAAAAATGCCTGAAAATACAGAGGGCAGAGAAGGCTATATTTGGGTTACTGATATTCATTCAAATGTTTTAGATTTAAGCTTAAATTTTAATATCAGAGATCATGATAGAGATAATTTTGAGAAAAGCAAAAAATACTTAATGAATATAGTAGAATATCTTAGAAAAAAATACGAAAAAGCTAAGATAGAAATTGAAATTGAAGATGTTTATAGAAATATATGTGATTGTATAGATGATGAAAATGTTTTAGCAATAGAAAAATTAAAAGAAGCTTACACTTGTCTGGGCATTGAGCCTGAAATAATACCAATGAGAGGTGGAACTGATGGGTCTTATCTTTCAACTAGGAATATCTTAACGCCAAATTATTTTACTGGAGCACTCAATTTTCATTCCAATAAAGAGTATTTGCCTATGAATTCTTTTTACAAATCATTTTTAGTTACATTAGAACTCATGATAATAAAAGATAGATGCTATGAATAAAATTCCTATAATGGTATGATATATAAGTAATTTATTTTTAGGAGGAAACATGGATTTAAGTGAGCCTTGTCCGAGGCGAAAATTAAAAAAATGAGCTGATTGAGGTTTCATTAATGCCTCAATTAGTAAAATATGGAGGTATTAATGACAGAAAAAAATTATAATGTTGATCAACTCAACAAAATCCAAGAAACCATAAATAAAATGGATCCAGTTGATATTGCTGACAAACTAGAAATTTTACCTGAAAAGGATGTCGCAATCTGGATAAAACTATTAAACAAAGATCTCCTTGCAGATGCATTTACAGAATTAAGAGCCGAAAATAAAGCTAGAATAGTAAATATTCTATCTGAAGAGAGCATCAAAGATCTGGTTAGAGATTTGGACGAAGATGAACTTGTAGATACCTTGCAAGAGCTACCAGCTAATATAACTAAAAAACTAATGGATACGCATATTGACGACAATAGAAGAAAAGTTGTAAATGAACTTTTAGGTTATCCTCAAGAATCTGTTGGATCTATCATGACGGTTAACTTCCTGTCTGTAAAAGAGACTGATAGTCCAAAGTCTGCACTAGATAAAATTATGGCATCTACATTAGATGCAGAAAAGCTTGAACAAATATGGCTAACCGATCAATCACTTGTATTAATTGGTTTTGTTTATATAGCAGATATAATAAGAAATCAAAATGAGAGTCTCAAGGAATTAGCTAAAAGTATAACAGCTACAGTAACTCCTTATGAAGATCAAGAGGTTGTTGCTAAGCTTTCTTATAGATATGATCTAGGTGAAGTACCAGTTGTTGATTCGGAAAATAGACTTATAGGAATAGTACCAGCTGAAGATGTAATAGACGTTGTTCATGATGAGTTACAAGAAGATATGTCCAATATTACAGGTATTTCAGACCAATCAGAATCATACTTAGAAGAATCTAGTTTTAAAATAGCAAAAACTAGAACAACTTGGCTAATCATTTGTCTACTAACAGCTACAATGACAGGTTTCATTATTCATAGATATGAGAGTTTATTAGCATCAGCTGTGGCACTGACAGCTTATATACCAATGCTGATGGATTCAGGTGGAAACGCTGGAAGTCAAGCGTCTACAACAGTGATAACTTCACTATACAGCGGAGAGTTATCAGTTAAGGATTTCTTCAAAGTTGTAGCTAAAGAAGCAAGTATTGGATTAATAACAGGCATAATATTAGTAATAATTAACTTCATTAGACTAATGATTGTCGACCAAGCTCAAATTAGAGTGAATTTAACAGTTTCAATTACCCTAATTTTAACTATAATTTTCTCAAAAGTAATGGGAGGTATTTTGCCACTAATCGCGGATAAACTTGACGTTGATCCAACAGTAATGGCTGGACCACTTATAACAACAGTTGTCGATACACTTGTACTTTTGATTTACTTTGAAGTAGCTTCACTATTATTAGGAATATAAGATAAAGATCATGATTATTCATGGTCTTTTTAAATTGAAATTTTGAGATTTATATCTAAAATTGCTGGTATAATTAATCATAGAGGTTGTTATGAAAAAAGGAATGGTAGAATTAAAGGATAAAACTAATATTTTCTATGAAGAGCTAGGTAGTGGAGAAAATCTATTTCTTCTTCATGGAAATGGCGGTGATAGTTCATACTTTGAATACAATATCAGCGAATTATCCAATCATTTTCATTTGTATTTAATAGATTTCAGAGACCATGGAAATAGTGGAAATACAAGAGATAAACTGACATTTGACCTAATGGCAGATGATTTATTTGAAGTATTTACTAAATTAAAAATTAAAAAAGCTAATATACTTGGATTTTCTGACGGTGCAAACTTGGCTTTGGTTTTTACTTTAAAGTATCCTGATTGTGTTGATAAGGTGATTTTGAATGCACCAAATATAAGGTTTGATGGTACTAAATTATTTAGTAAAGCTATTAGCTTATTTGAAAATATCTTTTGGAATATTCTTCCTTTCTTTAAAAGGAATAAGAGAGTAGCAGCTTTATTGCTTAAAGATTTAAAGATTGGTAGAGATGACCTAAGAAGTATTGATAAAAAGGTACTTATCATAGTTGGTTCTAGAGATTTGATTCGTGTTGATCATGTAAAAAACATTGCAATGAACATAAGTGACTCGCGACTAATAGTAGTAAAAAAGGCAAATCATAAGCTTGCGAGATTTAGTCCGGAATTATTTAATAAAATGGTTGTTGAATTTTTGAAGGAGGAATAGGTGAATTTATTTGTAAATAGAAATAAGATAAGAACATTTTTGATCTTAATACTATTAGCTCTAGTCACTTTCATAGTTGGAGAATCAACTAATGATAAAAAAGTTAATTTATTACTCTTGCTTGTAACACTTCTAGTATTTTGTGGAATTATATACCTATCACGTGACTTGCTAAGAGAAATAAAAGATAAATATGGTGAATTTGCTTTAAAAACTAGTAAAGAATTTCTACAAAAATTAAGTAGCGTGATTTTGTTTATATATGGTTGTTATTTGACACTTTCAATTATTTCATTTAATTATTTTGAAAATATTGAAAGTTACTCACAAAATATGGCAATTAAAAGCATAATTATTATATCCATTGATTTAATTTTAGGGTTTGTCTTTATACTCTTATCAAAATTATTGTTTGATAAACAGAAGAAAGCAATCAAATTGCTCACTCCTGTAGGTGTATTTTCGGTGTTGTATCTAGCAATAACTGGTGAGAGATTCACCTCAGTTCTACCTTTACTTTTGGTAATTTTGCTATCAAATTATACTAAAGAGATTTTAGACAAGGAAAGATTTATATATAGTTGGGAAGAGATGAGTATAGATCTTATTATTACTGTAGTCATTGGATTTTTCTATATTGTTAATATCAAAAACAATGAATACAGCGGGATAATTAAGACCTATCGATGGATGTATTTGATAATGATATTAGCTGTTTTATTTGTAATTGCAAAAGTTATTTTATTATATATGAAACATGGTGGAACCCTAGAAAATTACACTGACTTAAACGAATTAAACACACTAATAGAAAAATTTGGGAGTAGTCAGTCTCTTGCTTCTGGTCTTGCATTTTTAGGAGATAAGTATTTATATTTTTATGAGGACAAAAACAAGGAAAAAACTGTAGCTTTTCAATACGGTATCATCAACAACAAGGTGGTAGTAATGGGAGAGCCTTTTGGAAAAGATCAAGATATAGCTGATGCTCTTTATGATTTTAATAATACTTGTACTAAATCGGGATTAAATCCAATATTTTACGAAGTGGGAGAAAAATTTACCCTGAATCTTCATGACTATGGATACGATTTTATGAAATTTGGTGAAAATGCTTTAGTCGATTTGGAGGCTTTTTCGCTTGCTGGAAGGAAAAAATCCACTGAGAGAAACATATTAAATAGATTTACTAAAGATGGCTATCAATTTAAGGTGGTTAGCCCTCCTTATTTGGATGAATTCTTAGATGATTTAGAACGAATTTCAAACTCTTGGCTTGATGGAAGAGATGAGAAGGGTTTTTCACTTGGATTTTTCGATAAAACTTATCTTGGAAAATCTGACATAGCACTAGTTTTAGATAAAGATGGGATGATAACTGCATTTGCGAATATTATTCCTGATAAAAATAGGGAAGTATTATCTATTGATTTGATGCGATATGATTTAGCTAAAAATGTAAATTCCATGATGGACTATCTATTTTTGAATTTATATATTTATGGAAAAGATAAAGACTATAAATATTTTAATTTAGGTATGGCGCCGCTTGCTAATGTTGGAATAAATAAGTCAGCTTACTTATCGGAGAGAATGGCATATATTGTGTACAAGCATGCTAATAGCATATATTCTTTTAAGGGACTTAGAAATTATAAACAAAAGTACGCTACAATATGGGATCCAAAATATATAGTATATGCAAAGGGAAATTGGCTATTATATGCACTAATTGCCTTAGGGCTTATAGACAAAAGAAATTCAAAAAGAGATTAAAAAATTTTACCATTTATTTTCTAGAAGTATAATATATTATATACTAGTAAAAGACTAGGATATAGTGAAAGGAGACCTTTATGAAAGATAGTAAGGTAATTTTAATAGGTGATGGAGCAGTAGGCTCATCATTTGCATACGCAAGTACCATTCTAGGAATAGGAAGGGAACTTGGTATTATAGATATAAATGAAAATAAGGCGGAGGGTGATGCTATGGATTTATCTGATGCCATAAGTTTTACAAAACCTAAGTCTATATATAAAGCAAGTTATGCTGATTGCAAAGATGCAGAAGTAGTTGTAATAACAGCAGGTATTCCTCAAAAAGAAGGTGAGACTAGATTAGATTTAGTAGAAAAAAACCTAAATATATTTAAAGATATGATAAAAAATGTAGTTGACTCTGGATTTGATGGAATATTTGTAGTGGCAAGTAATCCAGTAGATGTACTAACTTATGCAACTTGGAAATATTCTGGATTCCCTGCAAATAAAGTTATAGGAACAGGTACAACACTTGATTCGTCAAGATTTAAAAAAGAAATAGCTTCACTAATTGGGATAGATCCAAGAAGCGTTGATGCCTATATTTTAGGAGAACATGGCGATAGTGAATTTGCAGTTTGGTCACATACAAATATCGGCGGACTTCCAATATATGAATGGATAAGCTCTAATAGCGAAGTAGATGAGATTGCCCTACTTAATACTTTTGAGAAAACAAAAAATGCTGCGTATGAAATTATCAAGAAAAAAGGCGCTACTTTTTATGGTATAGGAATGGCACTTGCAAGAATAGTAGAAGCTATAATAAATGATGAGAACGCAGTATTCTCAACCTCTTCTTATCTAAATGGAGAATATGGATTGAAGGATATATATATTGGCGTGCCAACAGTAATAGGAAAAGATGGTGCAAAGTGGGTTATAGAAATTCCATTAACAGATATAGAAAATGAAAGAATGGAAAGTTCTGCGAATACATTAAAACAAATATTAGAAAAATCATTTTCATAGGATTAAAAGAGCATTAATTAATGCTCTTTTTTCTTGGAATTAATCATTTACCAAGATAAACAAATACATTTATAAAACGTTATCATAGTTAGTTTATTGCAGTTAATAAACAAAACAAATACTAGTAAAATAGTCATATATATATATTAAAATATGAAATATTATCAAAAAAAATATATTGACATGAAAACGTATATCTGATATTATTTAAGTGATCAATAGATCAATTTCATTTAGGAGGAAGAAATGAAAAAATTAGGTTTATTGCCAAGGCTAATTATAGCCATCATTGTAGGTATTTTAATTGGTTTATTTGGACCAGCAATTATTGTTAGAATACTTATTACCTTCAATGGTTTATTTGGTAACTTCCTAAACTTTGTTATTCCATTAATAATTATGGGCTTTGTAATTCCGGGAATAGCAGACTTAGGAAACGATGCTGGAAAGACACTAGCTATTACTGCAGGTATCGCTTACTTGTCAACAGTAATATTTGGTACTGCTACATATTTCACAGGAAGTTTTGTATTGCCAAACTTCATTACAAAGGGTGCTATAAACTTCAACCCAGATGCTAATACTGGTAGAGTTCTAGAGCCATTCTTTGAGTCACCAATGGATCCTATATTTAGTGTAACAACTGCGCTAATAATGTCTTTCATACTTGGTGTTGGTATTGCAGTTTGTAATGCAGATGTACTCAAAAAAGCTGTTCATGAGTTTTCTGACATAATTACAAGATTGATATCTTCTATAGTAATACCACTACTTCCAATTCATATCGCTGGTATTTTCGCTAATATGGCATACCAAGGAACAGTTGCAACAGTATTGAAAGTTTTCTCAAAAGTTTTCATAATGGTATTGATACTTCACTGGCTAACAATACTAATTCAATACACAGTAGCAAGTTCTATGTCTGGTGGTAGTCCATTTAAGAAAATCAAAACAATATTCCCAGCTTATATGACAGCTGTAGGAACACAATCTTCAGCAGCTACTATTCCAGTAACATTGAGACAAACCTATAAGATAGGTGTAAATAAAGGTATAGCAGATTTTGTTATTCCGTTATGTGCGACAATCCACTTATCTGGATCAACAATTACACTTACATCATGTGCAATGTCAATATTGATGCTTCAAGGAGGAGATGTAACTCTCCATCATATATTCCCATTCATACTTATGCTTGGTGTGACTATGGTTGCAGCACCAGGTGTTCCAGGTGGAGCGGTTATGGCAGCTTTGGGTATCTTGCAATCTATGTTAGGATTTACAGAACCAATGACAGCTCTAATCATTGCTCTTTACGTAGCACAAGATTCATTTGGAACCGCTTGTAACATTACAGGAGATGCAGCAATAGCTTGTATCGTTAATAAAATAAGTGGTTTTAAATTAGACCCACAAGCAAATGAAGCTTATATTGAAGAATTAGTTAAGTAAAAGTTAACAAAGTTAAAATAGGACTCTTATGAGTTCTATTTTTCCGCTTATTACATATATTTAAAAAGGAGAACTTATGACAATTACAAGAAAAAAGAAAACTATGGACGGTAATACGGCAGCAGCTCACGTATCTTATGCATTTTCAGATGTTGCTGCAATTTATCCAATAACACCTTCTTCACCAATGCCAGAATTTATAGATAAATGGGCAGCTCAAGGAAGAAAGAATTTATTTGGAAATGAAGTTTCAGTTACAGAAATGCAACATGAGGCTGGAGCAGCAGGAGCAGTTCACGGATCTCTAGCAGCAGGAGCACTAACATCTACATATACAGCAAGCCAAGGCTTTTTACTTATGATTCCTGACATGTTTAAAATGGCAGGGGAAAGACTTCCAGCAGTGTTCCATGTTGCAGCACGTTCATTATCAACATGTTCTATCAATATGTATGGTGACCATCAAGATGTTATGGCGGGTAGACAAACTGGATTTGCAATGCTTGCATCAGGATCAGTTCAAGAAATTATGGATTTAAGTCCTGTTGCTCACCTTGCAGCTATTAAAGCGAGAATCCCTTTTGTGAATTTCTTCGATGGTTTTAGGACAAGTCACGAAATACAAAAGATAGAAGTTTGGGATTATGACCAATTTGAAGATCTAGTAGACTATGAAGCAATTGATGCTTTTAAAAACGATTCACTATCTCCTCATAGACCAACAATGAGAGGTGTATTTGAAAAGGGTGGATATTTCCAAAGAACTGAAGCTCAAAACGAAGCTTATGCATCACTACCAGGTGTAGTTGAAGATTACATGAATAAAATTAATGAAAAAATTGGTACTGATTATTCATTATTTAACTATGTAGGTGATCCTGAAGCTACAGACATTATTGTTGCTATGGGTTCAGGTACAGATACAATCAACCAAACTGTTGATAAATTAAACGAAGAGGGCAAAAAAGTTGGTTTAGTTAAAGTTCATTTATATAGACCATTTTCTGCTGAACATTTACTAAATGTAATTCCAAAAACAGTTGAAAGAATAGCTGTACTTGATAGAACAAAAGAAAAAGGATCAATCGGTGAACCACTATACTTAGATGTTGTTGAAGTTTTAGCTAAATCAGACAGAAATCCTTTAATAATCGGTGGTAGATACGGCCTTGGACAAAAAGATACTAACCCAGCTCATTTCAAAGCAGTATTTGATAACTTAGCAAGTGAAAACCCTAAAAACCATTTCACAGTAGGTATAGATGATGATGTTATGCACACTTCAATTGAAGTAGACAAATCATTTGTTATAGATGATGGTAAAACAAACAGATGTGTATTCTGGGGAAATGGTGGTGACGGTACAGTTGGTGCTAACAAAAACGCTATCAAGATTATAGGTGATAATACTGACCTATTTGCTCAAGGATATTTTGACTATGACGCCAAGAAGAGTAACGGTTTAACTCTTTCTCACTTACGTTTTTCACCAAATCCAATCCATGCTGCTTATTTAATAGATGAGGCTGACTTTGTATCTTGCTCACCTCAAGCTTATGTAAGACAATATGATTTAACTAAAAATCTAAAAGATGGCGGAATTTTCTTACTTAACACAATTTGGAATATGGAAGAGTTAGAAGAACATATACCAGATAAAATGAAAAGCGATATAGCAAATAGAAATATCAAATTCTACACTGTAAATGCGTCAAAAATCGCTCAAGAAGTAGGATTAGGCCATAGAACAAACATGGTAATCCAAACTGCCTTCTTTATGCTATCAAAAGTTTTACCAATAGACGATGCTATAGAATATCTTAAAGATTCTATCCAATCTTCATATGGAATGAAGGGTCAAGACATTGTTGATATGAACAACAAAGCTGTAGATAGAACTAGAGAAGAATTAGTGGAAATAGAAGTTCCAGAAGCATGGAAAAACCTTAAACCTGAAGCTATAGAAGATATATCAGATGAACCTGACTTTATTAGAAACATGGTTAAACCTATAATTAACCTTCACGAAGATGATCTTCCAGTATCAGCTTATCTTCCATACGATGATGGACAATATATGCCAGGTACAAGTCAATACGAAAAGAGAGGTATTGCATTATTTGTTCCAGAATGGAAAATTGAAAATTGTATTCAATGTAACCAATGTTCATTCGTATGTCCTCACGCTACTATTAGACCATTCCTATTAGATGAAGAAGCTAAGAAAAATGCACCAGAAGGATTCGAAACTAAAAAAGCAATTGGTAAAGGACTAGAAAACTACGAATTTAGAATTCAAGTATCACCATATGATTGTATGGGATGCGGAAACTGTGTAGATGTTTGTCCAGCGCCAACTAAAGCTCTTGAAATGAAACCTATCGACGAGCAAATTGAAAAACAAGCAGATAATTGGACTTACGCTCACAATGAAGTTGGCTACAAAGATGATGAGATTGAAGCTAATAATGTTAAAAATTCACAATTCTCAAGACCACTATTAGAATTCTCAGGAGCATGTGCAGGTTGCGGTGAAACACCATATGCTAAATTAATTACACAACTTTACGGTGACCACCAAATGATATCAAATGCAACAGGATGTTCATCAATCTGGGGATCATCAGTTCCATCAATGCCATATTGTACAAATAAAAACGGTGAGGGTCCTGCATGGGCATCATCATTATTTGAAGATGCTGCTGAGTATGGATACGGAATGCTACTAGCAGATAAGGCTAACAAACTTGCCTTAGAGAATTTGATGAAGAGATTTATAAACCTTCACATTTCATCACCACTAAATGATGCTTTTAATGAATGGTTAGAAAATAACGATAAATTTGAAGAAAGTAAAAAAGCTGCTATTAAGATAATTTCTCTATTAGCAAATAAAACTAATGATGAAGAAGCTGATAAGATTATTGAAAGAGTTAAAGCTCTTAAAGATTATCTAGTTAAGAAGAGCCAATGGATATTCGGTGGTGATGGCTGGGCTTACGATATAGGATTCTCTGGCGTAGACCACGTTTTAGCTAGTGGTGAAGATATAAACGTAATTGTATTTGATACAGAAGTATATTCAAACACTGGTGGACAAAGTTCAAAAGCTACTCCACTTGCAGCAGTTGCTAAGTTTGCAGCATCTGGTAAGAAAGTAAGGAAAAAAGACCTTGGATTGATGATGACAACTTACGGATATGTTTATGTTGCACAAGTTGCTATGGGAGCAAACCAAGCGCAAACATTAAAGGCTATCAAAGAAGCTGAGAGTTATCCAGGACCATCATTAATTATTGCCTACGCACCATGTATCAACCACGGAATAAAAGCAGGTATGGGTAAGACTCAAAGAAGAGAAAAAGAAGCAGTAGCTAGTGGATATTGGCACTTATGGAGATTCAATCCATTGCTAAGTCTTGAAGGAAAGAATCCGTTTGTACTAGACTCAAAAGATCCAGAAGAATCTTTCCAAGAATTCTTGCAAGGAGAAGTTCGTTATGCGTCACTTAAGAAAGCATTCCCAGAATCAGCAGATCAATTATATGCTGAAGCTGAAGAAGCAGCAAGAGAAAGACTAGAATCCTATAAGAGAATGGCTAACAATAATTAAGGAGTAAATCATGACAGCAAATTTAGATATGATAAAAGAAGCTAGAGAAATTCTAGATGGAAATATAGAAAAAACACCAATTTATACAGCATCAAGAATGGGCGAAAACCTATATATCAAGATGGAAAACTTACAAAAGACAGGATCATTTAAACTAAGAGGAGCATTTAACAAAATTGCTCACTTAGATGATGAACAAAAAGCAAAGGGTGTAATATCATGTTCTGCTGGTAACCATGCACAAGGTGTAGCATTATCTGCAACTAAACAAGGTATCAAATCTTATATTTGTATCCCATCAATTGCTCCTTTATCAAAAATAGAAGCAACTAGAGGTTACGGTGGAGAAGTAATCATAGTTGATGGTACATTTGATGATGCTCAAGCTAAAGCTTATGAATTGCAAAAAGAAAGAGACTTAACATATGTAGCACCATTTGATGATGAGTATGTATTATGTGGCCAAGGAACAATTGGTCTTGAAATACTTGAACAATTGCCAGATGTTAAATATATTGTAGTTCCTATAGGTGGAGGTGGATTAATTGCAGGAATTGCGCTTGCAGTTAAATCAGTTAAACCAGATGTTAAAATTATTGGTGTAGAACCAGAAAATGCAGCATCAATGCTAGCTTCAAGAAAAGCAGGCAAAATAGTAACTTTAGATTCTGCAAATACAATGGCTGACGGTATTGCAGTTAAAAAACCTGGTGAAATCACATTCGACCTAGTAGAAAAATATGTTGATGAAATAGTAACAGTTTCTGAAGATGAAATAACAAATGCTATATTGAGACTATTAGAAGAAAGTAAAGTAAGTGCAGAAGGAGCGGGAGCTTCATCTGTAGCTGCAGTACTATCAGAAAAATATGACTTCTCAGATGGAAAAGTATGTGCAGTACTAAGTGGTGGTAATATTAATGTAAACACAATATCTCAAATAATCAACCAAGGTCTATTTAAAACTGGTAGACTATGTGAAATCACAACTACTATTTCAGATAAGCCAGGTGAATTAATTAGGCTTCTTCAAATTATCAATGACGAAGGTGCCAATATTATGGATATTGACCAATTCAAATCATCTGAAACAGTTGGTTTCGACCATGCAGTTGTAAGAATTATTGCAGAAACATACAATAAAGAACACAGAAATAAAATTTATAGAATATTAGCTGAAAATGGTTATGAGGAAAGTCACGCTAGAAGAGCTGAATAATTGATATACGATTAGAAACTACCGCTTCGGTAGTTTCTTTTTTGTGTGCATATTTATAATCATGTAATTTTAAAATTTTGGTATATTCTCTGATGTGGTAAAATAATATTAATCAGATAGATTATAAGGAGGAATTATGACAGAATATATTATTAGTTCTGAATCTATAATTGATTTACCAATTGATTTTGTAGAAAAACTAGACGTAAATATAATCAACTCAAACTATATGATTGATGATAAGATATACTTAGATGACTTTGGAAAAAGTTTGGATATGGAAACTTTTTATGAAAATATGGAAAATGGTGCAGCACCAACAACATCTGCTATAAACACCGGAGAATATGTTGAATATTTTAGAGAGATATTAAAAACGGGAAAAGATATAATTCATGTTTGCTTATCCTCAGGCATCTCTGGACAATATAATTTCTTGCTTCAAGCTATTGATATCCTAAAAGAGGAATTTCCTGAAAGAAAAATATATCCAGTTGACTCAAGAATGGCATCATCTGGAGTTGGACTTTTGGTTATAAAATTACTTGAATTAAAAGAATCTGGTATGGATATAGAAAGCCTGTATAATTGGGCAATGGAAAATAGACTTAAAGTAATAAATTGTACAAGCAACGAAAACCTAGAATATGTTGCTAGAGGGGGAAGAATATCTAAAACTGCAGCAGATATTGGTACTCTATTAAAAATATGTCCTATAATCGAAGTAAATAATGATGGAGAGATGATTGTTACTACTAAAATTAGGACTAGAAAAAAACTTTTCAAAAAAATGATGGAAATGATGAAAGAAAACGCAATAGATGGTACAGATTACGATGATTATATCATAATCACCCACGCTAAAAATATTGAGTTTGCAGAAGAATTTGAAGAAGAAATAAAAAAAGACTTCCCTAAAGCAAAGATAATAATAGCTAACAATGGTCCGACAATTGGTTCTCATATAGGGCCTGGTACTATAACTTTATTTTATTGGGGAAATAAAAGGTTCGGTTAAGATTAACTAATTTATAATATTAATGTAAAAAGGAGATAATAAATGAAATTAATATGTTATAGCAGATGTACAACATGCAAGGGTGTTGAGAAAATGCTCGATGAAAAGAATATTTCTTATGAACTTAGAGATATAAAAGAGGAAAATCCAAGTAAGGAGGAGTTAAAATCTTGGCACGAGCAAACTGATTATGATATCAAAAAGTTCTTCAACACATCAGGAAAAATTTATAGAGAAAATAATTTGAAAGACAAATTAAAGGAAATGTCCTTAGATGAAAAGTATGATCTTCTAGCAACTGATGGAATGCTTGTAAAAAGACCTATAATGTTTACTGATGATGGGAAAATATTAGTTGGTCCTGATGTAAAAAAATATATAGAGAGTTTATAAATGTCTTTTGAGTTAAAGGGACTAGGTAAACTAGATGACAAGGGAAGAATGGATGAATTAATAAATTACATTAAAATCCAAGTAGAAGATGAAGATAATCCAATTGCTCTTATGAGCAATATATCTTCTTTTATAATGGCAATAATTAAAGACTTAAATTGGTCTGGGTTTTATATTGTAGGCGATGATAATCTAATACTAGGACCCTTTCAAGGACTACCAGCATGCACACGCTTAAATTTTGATAGCGGAGTGTGCGCAAAAGCATATAGAGATAAGAAAATTACGAATATCGAAGATATAAATAAGTTCGACGGTCACGTAGTTTGTGATAATAATTCTGCCTCAGAGCTTGTAGTTCCTATATTTAATAACGGAAATGTAGTTGCAATAATAGATATGGATTCACCATCAGTTGCTAGATTTACTGAAATAGAAGAAAAGGGCTTTGAAGAAATTTCAAATATATTAAGAGATAAAATAAAAATTTAAGATGAATTCAAAGCTAGGTCTAAAAGGAGCAAAATGAGATTAAGACATAAACCGAACGCAATACCAGAAATGAAAGAGAATAACTTCATATATTTTGATGGAGATGTAAACAAGGGTAAATGGATGGAGATATTTGGAAATAATAACCCAATCCACTTAGAAATAGGTGCTGGAATGGGGGATTTTATAATTCAAAAAGCCATGGAGAACCCTGATATAAACTATATAGCATTAGAGATGAACACTAATGCTTTTGTAGTTTGTAGTAGAAAAATACTAGATAAGGAACTTACAAATATACGAGGGATCATAGCAAATGCTGAAAATATTGAAGATATATTTGCAAAAGATGAAATAGATAAGATTTATTTGAATTTTTCAACTCCTTGGCCTAAAAAACGTCACAACAAAAGAAGGTTATCTCATCAAAGATTTTTAGATAAATATGTAAATATTATAAAAGATAATGCAGAAATAGAGCTTAAAACTGATAATGAAGATTTCTTTGATGCAAGTATTGATTATTTTACAGAGTATGGGATGGAAATTAATGAAGTTGATAGAAATCTCGATATTAAAAAGTCTGTGGTAACAGAATATGAGAATAAATTTAGAAATAAAAATATGCCTATATATTTTGTTAGAGCAACTTTTAAAGAAGGAGATAAGAAATGAAAAAGATTGGAAAAACGATTATAGAATTTATACTCTTAGTTGTTCTTATATTTTCTAGCTACTTTTTTGGTATGAAGTCAGGATTTTTCAAAAATGAGCCTACTATTAATTCAGAAATAATCAAAAATCAAATAATTGAAGCGAAAGATCTTACTACTTTAAAATATAAGTATACAAATGTTGGTTCTTTCGAAAATACAGAAGAGTTTTACGGATTTAAAATTCCTTTCACCTCTAAAAAGTTCATAATTTCTTACGATGGGGAAGTTAATGCTGGCGTAAATCTTGAAAATATTGATGTTAAGATTGACGATGTAAATAAAATTATAAATGTAACTTTACCTAAAGCTGAGATATTAAGTCACCAAATTGATGAAGACTCACTTACTATATTTGATGAGAAAAATTCTATATTCAATCAATTGGAAATAAAAGATTTTTCTGATTTTAGAAAAAATGAGATGAAAAAAGTTGAACGAGATTTATTAGACAAAGGATTTTTAGATGAGGCAAACGAACGTAGCAAAGTAGCAGTGGAAGAAATTTTAAATATAAATCCTAAAGTAAAAGAAGAATACACAGTAAAAGTAAAGTAGAAATAAACTAATAGATTGACCTAAGCCAAAATTTGAACGTTATTGGTTTAGGTCAATATTTTTTTATCTAAAAAATAAACTTATTATTGGATACAAGATAACTTGATGGATCAAATATATAGGCATAGAATACCTGCCGATTTTGGCGAGCAAACTATCAGTTCCATATTTATTGTAAAAGTTTTTCTCATGTAGTAAATTTCCTAAGCTTATACCAGAAAAATAGGCAAATACCCAAGGAATTATAGGAAAATAATCTGCTGATATAAACTTATCAGATGGAAAACCTAGTGGGAATATATTTTTTTCATATAGATGATTAAAAAAACTTACATCAATCAAACTATTTCTTGGAATATTATAAGTTAAAGCGAAAATAAGCAAAAATACAAAAATCATTTTCTTGGAGAAAATTTTATCATTCTTAATTAATCCTCCTATAATCATGGATAAACCCAACCCATTCATAACACCCCATACAATAAATTGATCTCTTGCAAAAATATAAGTTGCAATACTTATTAGTAATCCAACAATACTTGTTTTTAATCCTCTCTTGATATTTTTATTAGCTGATAGCAAAGTAGATGTTATACCTGAAATTATAAAAAAGGATAAGGCAATCGATAATTGCCATACTTTATTAAGTAGGGTTCCATTATACCAACTAATTTCCATAAAAAAATTAATATTGTACATCAAATGAAAGAGAACCATGGATATAATTGTAAGTCCTCTTATTTTATCTAAATTATATATTCTTTTCATAAAAACCTCTTATATAATTATACCATTTTGCAAATGACAGTTAATTCTTGCCCTAATTCGTTTTATTACTTATAATAAACTTATCGGAGGGATAGATGAAAAATTTTGATGATTATTATAAATATATAATTAATAGAGGCTCTACTGGTGGCAAACATACTTTAGATAAAATTAGATTGCTTTTAGCTGAGTTTGATAATCCACAAGATAAAATAGAAGTAATACACATAGCGGGAACTAACGGCAAGGGATCTACAGCTAATATGATAGCTAATGCTTTGTCAAGGAAAAACAAGGTTGGACTATTTACATCTCCATATATGACTAAGATTAATGAAGCTATATCTATAAATGGTGTAAATATCAGTGATGAAGACTTCATGAATATAATTGATAGGTTAAAAGGTCCAATAGATGAACTAGATAAAAAAGGCTATCATAATTCATATTTTGAAGTACTTACTGCCATCATGTATATATATTTCTACGAGCAAAATGTAGATGTAGCTGTAGTAGAAGTAGGTCTTGGTGGAAGCCTTGATTCAACTAACGTAATTAAAAATCCATTAGCAGCAGTTATAACTACAATCTCAAAAGATCATATACAAATACTAGGGAATTCTTTAGTTGAAATAGCTAGTAATAAAGCTGGAATAATTAAAAATAATAGCCAAGTGTTTTTGTATCCTAAAGAGGGGGAAGTAAGGAAAGTTTTTTATGATAAAGCTAATGAAACATCTAGCTATATTCATACTTTTTCTAAAGATGAAATTGATATAAAAAAAATAGGACCTGATTTTAATGAATTTTCCTTCAGATCTTATAAAAATATTAGGACAAAGCTAATTGGAAACCATCAAATATATAACGCAGCCACAGCTTTAATACTTGTAGATTTTTTCAAGGATAAATTTAATTTAACCGATGAAGATATCTATAAGGGAATGTTAGAAGTTAAAAACCCAGGAAGATTACAATTAATATCAATTAATCCAAGGATTTTGGTAGATGGATCTCATAACAAAGAAGCCATAGATGCCTTAGCTAGCTCAATTAAAAATTATAATTACGATAAATTAATTGTAGGATTTTCAATCTTAGAAGATAAAGACTATACTTATGTAATTGATAAATTGACTAGCATAGCTGATGAGATTGTTGTAACCGAAATTAAGAACAATCCTAGGGCATTCGAATTGAATAAATTGTACTCTTTAGTTAAAAGTAAACTATCAAAAACAATTAGCATAAAAGATAATATAGAAGCTTTTGAATACACAAAAAATACTGCAAATGAAAATGACCTGGTCGTTTGGTGTGGTTCTTTGTATTTGATAGGAGATATTTTAAAATACAATAGTTAAAGTGTTAAATCCCTAAATTATTTTAGGGATTTAACTTCATTAACAAATATTGAAGGATTAAGTATAATACCTGATCTTTTCTTTATAGAAAATAAAAACAAGTCTTTCTTTGCTCTTGTCATTGCAACATACATAACTCGTCTTTCTTCTTCTATTTTTTTATTATAATCATCACCATCACCAATCATAGGAAATTCATTTTCGTTTAAGTTTATTATAAATACTTTATCATATTCAAGACCCTTAGATTTATGGATGCTAGATAAAATTATATTTGAATTGCTGTTTATGTATTTATTAAGCTTAGCCACCTTATCTTCAAAGTCTTCTTTATTATTCAAATCTTTTGTAAAATTTATGAGAGATTCAACGAAAAGATCTTTATTTACCACTTCTTCCTTATATCTTTTTGAAAAATTACTTATATATGCTTTGTATCCAAGGTACTTGTAGATAAATGAAATCTTTTTACTTAGAGTTAAATTTCTTATATGTTTTAGTTCTTTTTCTGTTTTGATTAAGGCATCTATTTTATAATCATCAATATCTAGTGCATAGTAAAAATCAAAAACATCTTGATTAATTGGCTTAAATTCAAGTTTTGCAATATCGTCCTTGGATAAAAATGTCCCGATTTTATAATAAACTTCTTTAAAGATTTCAGTTTTAGAAAAATCATTTGAAAACTCAATTATATCGAAAAAATCGTCTATTATCTTAGACTCTAAAAAATAAGGATCAGAGATTTTGAGGTTAAAATCAATTCCATCATCCATAAAAAACGAGATCATATTTAGGGATTGGATATTATTTCTAAATAAAATAGCACATTTATCATCAGTTGTGATGTTTTTTCTAATAAATTTATATTGATCATTAACATTTTTAAAATATTTAATAGTAATATTAGAATCGAAAGTGTTGTTAGTATATAAATCTTTTTTATATCTAAAATTGTTTTTATCAATGAATCTACTAGAAATATCTACAATATTTTTACCAGACCTATGATTTTCACTTAAAATTATGGTTTTAGATTCTGGATATATACTTTTGAAATTTAGTAAATAAGAAATATCTGACGCTCTAAAAGAATAAATGGATTGGTCATCATCAGCCACGATCATCAGATTATTATTTGGAGCTGCAATCTTTTCTATTATTTTAAATTGAATTAGCGAAGTATCTTGTCCTTCATCAACTTGAATGTATCTATATTTATTTCTAATAGAATTTAATAGATTTTTATCGTTTTCTATTAATTTTAGAGCTATAACTTGCATATCATCAAAATCTATATAGAAGTTTTTAATTTTAAAGTTTTCGTAGGCTCTATATATTTTGACACAGTCTTTGACTTTAGAATTTTTGAGATATTTTTCATCAAGTATTGCGTTTTTCATATATGAAATATCCTTAAAAAACTCATTAAGATCTTCATTTGTGATTTTTTTATTATTAAGTTTATAATAAATATTTCTTATCAAATCATACTTATTATAGAGGTTATCTGTTTCAAGTAGCCTCAAACTTCTATTATTCTTTTTTAAATAATTTCTAATAATCAAATAGCAAAAGGCATGGATAGTCATAAAGTTAGTTTCTTTTCCATCGTATCTTTCTTCCATATCTATAGCTTGATTTTTAGAAAAAGTTATAGTTAAGATATGAGCTGGATCAATAATCTTGGATAAATTTGTAATTCTATGAAGAAGCATAGTAGTTTTTCCTGCTCCTGGTCCTGCTAAAACTAAAATTGGACCGTCTATGTAATTTGCCGCTAAATTTTGTTGGTTAGTTAAATTCATATCTTTATTTTATCATATTAATTTTTTTAAATATATGTTAAAATATAATAAGAAGAAAAAATAGATGGGGGATATAATGCTAACACAAAATTTTTTGAAATCTAGAACTTCAACAAGAGACTTTAAAGAAGAAAAAATACAAGATATAACTTTAGAAAAATTAAACAAAGCAATGCTTAAGTCAGTGGAAAATCACGGCAAAGATGATATCAAATTCATTTTGATAGAAAATGGAGAAGACGTTTACCAAAAACTTCAAGGACTAGCTGGATACCAAGGCGTAATGATTGATGCACCTTCATACATTGCTTTAAATACTTTAAATGAAGAACCTGCTACATATGTAAAGGCAGCTTATGCTATGGAAGAACTTATAACAACATTAAATGAATTAAAGCTAGGAAACTGCTGGATAACTGTAGCAGATGTTGATGATGAGACTAAAAAGTCAGCTTTAGGCTATGATAAAGGTGATGTATCTATACTTCTTGCAATAGGATATCCAGTTGATGGAAGCGAAAGAGAACACAGATATGACGATAGATTAGCTAACTCTGATTTAGTATTTATAGATAGTCTAAATACACCAGCTAGTGATGAAGACTTAGAACAAAGAGGTCTTAATGTTATATTTGATTATGCTAAATACGCACCATCAGCATATAACTCTCAACCATGGAGATTTTTGGTGGAAGATGATAACTTATCAATTTATATCAAAGATTTTAAAGGAAATGTAAATCTAATTGATGCAGGTATAATAATGTATTATGTAGATGAACTAGGAAAATCAATTTCATCAAATAGTAACTGGGACATAAAACCTGTTATAGATGGAAGTGAATATACCTATATAGCTACAAAAAAACTATAGAATAATGGACGCTTAAGCGTCCTTATTTTGATGAAAGGATTTAAATTGATTAGATTATATACTGAAAAAGATTTTGAGAAAATGAGAAAATCTGCAGAAATACTTTGCCAAACGCACCTAGCTCTTAGAGAGCTTATTAGACCAGGTATTACTACCTTACAACTAGATAAATTTGCTAATGAATTTATAACAAAACACAAAAAGGCTATTCCTGCTCAGCTTGGTTATGGTGGATTTCCTTATACACTTTGCATATCAGTAAACGATGAAATATGCCATGGCTATCCTACAGATTATGTCCTAAAAGAAGGAGATATTGTTTCAATTGATAACGTGATTGACTTAAATGGAGGACTTGCTGATTCTTGTTGGACATATACAGTTGGTAAGATGACAGAAGAAGATCAAAGGCTAGTAGATGTAGATTTAGAAGCTCTAAATAGAGGAGTGAAAGCTGCTGTAGTTGGCAATAGAATAGGTGATATAGGTCATGCTATCCAAGAATATGCAGAAGTCGAAAATGGATTTTCTGTTATAAGAGATTTCATAGGTCATGGAATTGGTAATGAAATGCACGAAGATCCACAAGTTCCACACTATGGCAAGGCAGGAAGAGGTCCAAGAATTGAAGCTGGAATGGTATTTACAATCGAACCAATGATAGCGGCAGGTAATTGGAAGATGCAAGTAGATGATAATGGCTGGACAGCAAGGACAAAAGATGGCTCCAAATGTTCTCAATTTGAACATCAACTCATAATTCATGAGGATGGCCCAGAAATTATTACAGATCAAAGTAAATATAAACTTACAGACGAGGATATCAAATTTATAAATATCTATAAAGAAAGACATAATTTGTAGATTTATCTGTTTTATTTGATAAAAATATTAGACTTTATTTTATTAAAAAACGCATGGAATTAACCCATGCGTTTTTTTAATTTAATTCTTCAAGAGATATTTGATTTTTATATTTCTCACGTTCTTTCATTTTTTTGCTATAGCAAGACCTACAAAGTGGTTCATAGAGATCTTCTGAACCTATTTGAATTCTTGAGTCTTCAGCTGATTTTCTATATGAAGCCCAAGCGTCTTCTCCACAAGATGCGCAGATGGCGTGATGCTTAACAAGCTCATCCGCAATTGGCATCAATTCCTTAATTATTTCAAAAGGTTTTGTCATATAGTCCATATCAAGACCGGATACAACTAAGGTAACATTCATACTCATGAGTTTGTTGAATATATCTATAACTTCGTCAGGGTCATTTGGGAAAAATTGGACTTCATCGATACCTATAGAATCCACGTCGTTGTTTTTTGCGTATTCTAAAATATCTTTTAAGTTCTCGACTTTTATAGCATCTAGCTCTAGATTATCATGGCTAACTATTTTTTTCTCATCGTCTCTACTATCAATTGATGGCTTAAAGGCAACCACATTGTATTTGGCGATTTTCATCCTGTAAAGTTCTCTCCACAAAGATGTAGTTTTTCCAGAAAACATGGATCCAGTATGGACAATTAGTCTACCTTGTTGTTTCATTTTGTTTCTATACATTGAATTTAAAGTTGACTACATCGCCATCCTTCATGATATAGTCTTTTCCTTCCTGTCTTAGTAGGCCCTTTTCTCTGGCCTTATTTTCTGATCCAGACTCTACTAGGTCATCATATGATACAATTTCAGCTTTGATAAATCCTCTAGAAATATCAGAATGGATTTTACCAGCAGCATCTACCGCTTTAGTTCCATTTGTGATTGTCCAAGCCCTAGTTTCCATTTCGCCAGTTGTTAGGAATGATATTAAGTTTAAAGTCTTATATGAATCTCTTATAACTTTGTCCGTTCCAGATTCTTCTAGACCTATCATTTCTAAAAATTCTTCTCTTTCTTCTTCACTTTCAATCTCAGATATTTCTTGCTCAATCTTAGCTGATACTATAGAAACTTCTGCGCCTTCATTTTTAGCAAAATCTCTTACTTTTTCAACGTAAGGATTTCCCTTTCCATCATTAGCAGCGTCTTCTTCGTTTACATTGCAAACATATATGATAGGCTTAGTGGATAAAAGTTGGTAGGCCTTTAATAATTTCTTTTCTTCATCATTTAAGTCTAGAATTCTAGCTGATTTACCTTCTTCTAGAACAGCCTTTATTTTATCTAATAGTTCAACTTCAGCTCTAACACTTTTATCACTTCTAGCAACTTTCCTTCTTTTTTCGACAACCTTATCTACAAGCTCTAAATCAGAAAATATTAGTTCAAGATTGATAGTTTCAATATCTCTTAGTGGATCTACCGAACCGTCTACATGGGTTACATTAGGATCATCAAAACATCTAAGAACTTCTACTATAGCGTCTGTTTCTCTAATGTTTGACAAGAACTTATTTCCTAGTCCTTCTCCTTTTGATGCACCTTTTACAAGTCCTGCTATATCGTAAAATTCCACGACAGCTGGAACAATTTTCTTACTGTTTGACATCTCAGCTAATACATTTAAACGAGGGTCTGGCACATTAACTAGGCCTACGTTTGGGTCGATAGTAGCAAAAGGATAGTTTGCTATGAGGGCCCCTGCTTTTGTAATGGCATTAAACAATGTTGATTTTCCAACATTAGGTAAGCCAACAATTCCTAATTTCATATAATCACTCCATACTCATTTTATTTTTCACAATGATAATATTATAATTGTTTTGCTCAAAATATCAATTAATAAAAAACTTAGAAATGTAATAAAAAACTTAGAAATGCTTTTAAATATTATTAAATAATTCATAAGATGAGTATCTAATTTATTTATAATTAGTATAGTGTATTATAGAAGAATTATAAATTTCATAAGGAGAATTGTCATGAATATCAATCAAAGAATTGAAAATTTAAGAGAGTTAATGAAAGATAGAAAAATTGATGCATATATTATTCCAACTTCTGATCCTCATCAATCAGAATACTTGGCAGATTACTACAAGACTAGAGAATTTATATCTGGTTTTACAGGATCAGCTGGAACTGCTTTAGTTACTATGGATGATGCTAAACTATGGACAGATAGCAGGTATTTCATCCAAGCTAGCAAAGAATTGAGAGCATCAGAGTTTGAACTTATGAAAATGGGTGTTGAAGGTGTACCAGATTTAATTGACTATTTGGATCAAAATATATCTGAGTTCGGTAAAATTGCTTTTGATGGCAAGTCCTATTCTGTAGAAGGCTATAAAAACCTAAGTGAAAATATGGGGGCAAGGATATTGATATCAGATGTTGACTATATTTCACAAATATGGACAGATAGACCAGAATTAAGTAATGATAAAGTCTGGATGATGGATGAGAAATATACTGGGGAGAGCTTAAGCGATAAAGTTGATAGACTTAGAGCTATCATGGAGTCTAACGGATATGATTATACATTTATTGGTGCTCCTGAGGATATTTGTTATCTTCTAAATCTAAGAGGAAATGATGTTGATTATAATCCGGTTGTTTTATCTTATCTACTAATATCAAAAGACGATATTTCATTATGCATAGACGTAGATAAGCTAAGTGGCGAAGTTAGAGATTATTTAGATGAAAATAAAGTAAAAGTTTACTCATATGATTCAATTTATAAATTATTAAAAAATATACCAGGCAAAAACAGAATATACTTAGATCCAGAGAGAACTAATGTAGCTGTATATGATAGCATCAATGCAAATGTGAAAGTAACAATGGGAACAAACATTACAACTAGTATGAAAGCAGTAAAAACTGATACAGAGATTAAAAATATCAAGGATGCCTACATCAAAGATGGAGTTGCCTTAGTTAAGTTCTTTAATTGGCTAGAAGTTGGTGCAAAGACAGGTTCATTAAATGAATATTTAGCCAGCAACAAATTACAAGATTTAAGAAAAGAAGAAGAATCTTATATTGAAGATTCTTTTGAAACTATTGCAGGATACAAGGAAAATGCAGCTATAGTTCATTATGCACCTACTATTACAGGTTCAAAAACAATTAGAGATGAAGGAATGATATTAGTTGATTCAGGAGCTCATTATAGTGGTGGAACAACAGATATTACTAGAACTGTTGCTTTGGGTAGGTTAACTGATGCTGAGAAAACTGATTATACCTTAGTTTTAAAATCATTCTTAACATTATTCCTGGCAAAATTCAAGGATAAAACAAGTGGTCAAAGGCTTGATGCAATAGCTAAATATCCATTGTGGCAAGCGGGAAAAGACTTCTTCCATGGAACAGGCCATGGAGTTGGATTTGTATTGACGGTTCATGAAGGTCCACAAAGAATATCTGAAAGAGATAACACAGGATTTATAGTTAATATGACTACTTCTATTGAGCCAGGATTATACATTGAAGGTTCGCATGGAATTAGGATAGAAAATGAAGCGTATGTTACAAGATCCAATGAAAATGAATTTGGTAAATTCAATCAATTTGAAACGTTAACTTATGTTCCAATTGATACAAGACCAGTAAAAACAGAGTTGCTAAATAGAGATGAGATTGACTGGTTAAATAATTATAACAGTGAATGTTATGAAAAACTAAGTCCATATTTACAAGGACAAGATTTAGATTATTTGAAAGAGAGTTGTAAAGAAATTTGACAAAATTACAGATTAAAGAAAAACTAAAAGAACTACCAGAGCTTCCTGGTGTTTATATTATGAGAAATGCTGACGATGAAATCATCTATGTAGGAAAAGCTATTTCCTTAAAGAAAAGAGTCCGTCAGTATTTCGACAATAGTAAAAACAAGGGTGCAAAAGTTTTAGCTATGGTAAACAACATTGACCACTTTGAATATATTATTGTTCAAAACGAGGTTGAAGCTTTAGTTCTAGAGAGTAATTTAATCAAAAAAAATAGACCCAAATATAATATCGTATTAAGGGATGACAAACAGTATCCTTATATTAAAATTTGCAATGAGAAATATCCAAGGATTAAAAAAGTAAGGCAGGTATCAAAGGATGGCTCAAAGTATTTTGGGCCATTCCCAGATGCCTATGCTGTTAATGATGCAATCGACCTATTTCATTTATACTATCCTTTTAGAACTTGTAACTTAAATTTTGACAAGGGAGCAAGCTTAGACAGACCATGCCTAAATTATTTTATAAAAAAATGCAATGGTCCATGTGTAGGAAAAGAGGATGAGAAAGAATATCTAGATCATATGAAGGATGTTGAGAATTTCTTGGCAAATAAGGATGATAAAATTCCTAATTGGATACTAGAAAAGATGAGTGAAGAATCCAAAAAACTAAATTTTGAAATGGCTGCTAAATATAGAGATTATTATAGGGCATTATCAGTAATATCTGAAAAACAAAATGTAACTGAAACTAATGGCGATGATATGGATATAATAGCCATGAGTAAGGGCATGAATACAATAATAGTACAGGTATTTTTTATGAGACAAGGAAAAATTGTAGATAGGCAGCACTATTTTATCAAGAACGACTTTATGGAAAGGGACTCAGAAATTATCTCGTCATTTATCAAACAATTTTATTTAGATATATTGTATATTCCTAGAGAAATTCTCGTACAAACTTTACCTAATGATATTGATTCTATAAGTGAATTTCTAACTAACAAGAGAAAAACCAAAGTAACTATTCACGAGCCAAAAATAGGTAAGAAGAGAGAGCTTGTAGATATGGCTGCTAGAAATGCACTGGACATGAGAATTAAACACGATAAAAGAGTAGAGAAAAAAGAAAGAAAGAGATCATCAGGTATAAGTCAATTAAAAGAAATCCTTGGCTTGGAGGATGTGTTTAGACTAGAAGCATACGATATATCAAACATCTCTGGTGTACGTTCTGTCGGGTCAATGGTTGTATTTGAAGATGGAATCCCTATGCCAAAAGAATACAGGAAATTTAAAATAAAAACAGTAGAGGGTCCAAATGATTATGCTTCACATAAAGAAGTACTAACTAGGAGACTCAAACAAGGAATAGAAGAAAAATCTAAGGGTAATACTCAAACAGGATTTGGCTCTCTGCCTGACTTAATACTCATGGACGGTGGCAAAGGACAGGTTAACATAGCTAAAGGCGTACTAAATGAACTAGGGCTTAATATCGAAATAGCAGGTCTTGTAAAAGATGATAAACATACAACTAGAGCAATTATCTATAATAATGAAGAAATTCCAATTAATAGAAGAGACCCTGTATACAAATTAATATATGAAATTCAAGAAGAAGCTCATAGATTTGCGATTAACTACCATAGAAAACTTATGCAAAACACTATGAAAACAAGCGAGTTAGATAATATAAAAGGCGTAGGCAAGAAAACTAGGAAGAATCTATACACCCACTTCAAAACAATTTCAAATATTAAAAAAGCAAGTGTAGAGGAGTTAATGGAAGTGCCACTAGTTGGCAAGAGTCAAGCTTTAGAAATATATAAATACTTTAGATTGAAAGGATAAATAATGTCGGACATAAATGATATAAACGATTTTAGTGAGCATATAGATAAAGAAATAATAAGTGGAATTGATAAAAAAACCGTAAAACTAAGTAAGATTGTAGAGAAACTAAAGCTTGAGGCAGTTCATAAATCATCTGATTTTGAAGAAGTAGAACTAGAAAGTGCTGAAGTAAATAGACCGGGTTTGCAGCTTACAGGATACTTGGAAAAATTTCCACATGAAAGGCTCCAACTAATAGGTTCTGTTGAATATACTTATCTAACAAGTTTAGACTCTAGAATGCAATATGAAAGATTTCGTGGGATACTTTCATATAAATTGCCTGCAATAATTTTTACTTACAACAAAGACATTAACAAGGACATAGTAGATTTGTGTGATTACTATGATGTGACATTATTAAGGTCACCGCTAAAATCAACTAGATTAATTTCCAAAATATCTGATGAGTTAGAATATCAACTTGCTCCAACAAGCAATGTGCATGGTGAACTCTTGGAGGTCTTTGGTGTCGGAGTTTTAATCATGGGTAAATCATCAGTAGGTAAAAGTGAAACTGCTTTAGATCTAGTAAATAGGGGACATCGCTTAATAGCAGACGATATGGTTGATATCATAGCTTCTAATAATAGATTAACTGGATCATCTCCGGAAAATATTAGACACTATATGGAAATTAGGGGGCTTGGAATCATAAATGTTAGGAGATTATATGGTTCTGGAGCTGTTAAAATGAGCACAGAAATTGATCTAGTTATAGAGCTTGAGCAATGGAAAGAAGATTTTGAATACGACAGACTTGGTCTAGATGCACATAGTATTAAGATACTAGACGTTGAAGTACCACATATTGTAGTACCGGTAAGAGCAGGTAGAAATCTCGCACTAATAGTAGAAGTGGCAGCGATGAACCAAAGGGAGAAAAATCTGGGCTACAACGCAGCTAAGGTAATGACAGATAATATTTTTAGACAAACAAATGGTCTAGAAATAAGTGAAGATTTAGATATCGAATAGATACATTCTCACAGTAGAAGAAAAACGAATTCATTAACCACTTAGGTTGGTAAAATAACGATAAACAATCCATGGTGATCTATTAATTAATTGATAAGAGATTGTTAAATTTTGATTAATTAATAACGCGTCATAAATCACATAGAATATAAACGACAATAAGTATCATCTAACAAACCTAAAAGCAGTATAAGGTTAAAAAGTCTTTCAATTATTCCTTGACAATACGACAAATAAACCTTATACTTTAATTAGTGTTAACGATATTTGTTACTAATATTATAGGAGGTCTTAAATGACAGTTAAAAGAGCTATGAAGACTATGGATGGTAACACAGCAGCTGCTCACGTATCATATGCGTTTACAGATGTTGCAACAATCTATCCAATCACACCTTCATCACCAATGCCAGAAGCAGTAGATGTTTGGGCTGCAAATGGTAGAAAAAATATTTTCGGTAGACCAGTTCAAGTTAAAGAAATGCAATCCGAAGCAGGAGCAGCAGGTGCTGTACACGGAGCACTAGCAGCAGGAGCGCTAACTACTACATATACTGCAAGTCAAGGATTATTATTAATGATTCCTAACATGTACAAAATTGCAGGTGAAAGATTACCAGGCGTATTCCACGTTGCAGCAAGAACTTTAGCTACACACGCACTTTCAATATACGGAGATCACTCAGATGTTATGGCAGCAAGACAAACAGGTTTTGCAATGCTTGCATCATCATCAGTTCAAGAAGTAATGGACTTATCACCAGTTGCTCACTTAGCAGCTATCGAAGGAAGCATTCCATTTGTTAACTTCTTTGATGGATTTAGAACAAGTCACGAAATTCAAAAAATTGAAGTATGGGATTACAAAGATCTTGCTCCACTTGTTGACTATGAAGCAGTTGATAGATTTAAAAATAATTCACTAAACCCAGAAAGACCAAAAACAATTGGTACAGCTGAAAAGAACATTTTCTTCCAAAGAATGGAATCAAGCAACAATGCTTATACAGACATCGTTGGAATTACAGAAAACTACATGAACAAAATCAATGAATTAATCGGTACAAACTACGGATTATTCAACTACTATGGTGCTGATGATGCAGAAGAAATCATCGTTGCTATGGGCTCTGTTTGTCAAGCAGCTGAAGAAGCAATTGACGTATTAGTAGAACAAGGCAAAAAAGTAGGTATGATTGAAGTTCACCTATTTAGACCATTCTCTAAAGAACACTTACTAAAAGCTATCCCAAAAACAGTTAAGAAAATTGCTGTTCTTGATAGAACTAAAGAAAAAGGTTCAATCGGCGAACCACTACTATTAGATGTTAAATCTGCTTACTATGATCAAGAAGAAAAACCTCTAATTATCGGTGGTAGATACGGACTATCTTCAAAAGATACAGTTCCAGCTGACATTGAAGCAATATTTGTTAACCTTGCACAAGATGAACCAAAAGAAGACTTTACAGTTTCAATCAATGATGATGTAACACACAAATCACTTGAAAGAACAGACCTTAAAGTTAGACAAGAAGGTACAACAAGATGTAAATTCTGGGGATTCGGTTCTGACGGAACTGTTGGTGCTAACAAACAAGCTATCAAAATCATAGGTGATAACACTGACATGTATGCACAAGGTTACTTTGACTATGACTCAAAGAAATCAGGTGGTCTAACAGTTTCACACTTAAGATTTGGTAAAGACCCAATTAGATCAACATACCTACTTGACGAAGCTGACTTTATGTCATGTTCAAAAGTAGCTTACGTTAACCAATACGACTTATTAAAAGGTCTTAAAGATGGTGGTAAATTCTTACTAAACTGTGCTTGGACAGATGAAGAATTAGAAGAACACCTACCAGCAAACATGAAACGTTACATTGCTGAACACGATGTAGAATTCTACACAATTGACGCTTCTCACTTAGCAGCTGAAATTGGTCTAGGTTCTAGAACAAACATGATTATGCAATCAGCATTCTTTAAATTAGCAGACGTAATTCCATTAGATGATGCGGTTAAATACCTAAAAGACTCTATAGTTAAATCTTACGGTCACAAGGGTGATGACATCGTAAAAATGAACTACAAAGCTGTAGATAGTGGAATTGATGCAATGCACAAAGTAGAAGTACCAGAAAGCTGGAAAGATGCTGTTGATGAACAAAAAGAAGAAAGAGAACTTCCAGAATTCATCAGAGAAATCGTAAAACCAATGCTTGAACAAAAAGAAGATGATATTCCAGTATCAGCATTTGTTGGTAGAGAAGATGGTGCTTTTGAATCAGGTACAACTCAATACGAAAAGAGAGGAATCGCTCTTAACGTACCAGAATGGCAATTAGATAACTGTATCCAATGTAACCAATGTTCATTCGTATGTCCTCACGCAGTAATTAGACCTTTCTTAGTAACAGAAGATGAAAAATCAAATGCTCCTGAAGGTTTCGATACTAAAAAAGCTATCGGTAAAGGCATGGAAGGATACGAATTTAGAATCCAAGTATCACCATTAGACTGTACTGGATGTGGTAACTGTGCAGATGTTTGTCCAGCTCCACAAAAAGCTCTTCTAATGAAACCATTCGAAGAACAAGTAGAAAAAGAAAAAGACAATTGGTACTTTGCTCATGAAGAAGTTGGATACAAAGAAGATGTTATGGATCCAATGACATTAAAAGGCAGCCAATTTAAACAACCATTACTTGAGTTCTCAGGTGCATGCGCGGGATGTGGTGAAACACCTTACGCTAAACTTGTAACACAATTATTTGGTGATAGAATGTACATTGCAAACGCAACTGGTTGTTCATCAATCTGGGGAGCTAGTGCACCTGCTATGTCTTATACAAAGAATTCATGTGGACAAGGTCCAGCTTGGGGTAACTCACTATTTGAAGATGCTGCTGAGTATGGATATGGTATGAAACTTGCAGCAGATGCTAACAAGTCATTACTTGAAACTTACATGAATAACTTCTTAGAACTTGGTCTTGATACACCATTTAATGAAGCATTCAAGGCTTGGTTAGAAGGAAAAGAAACAGTTAATACTTCTAAAGAAGCTACAGCTAAGATTATGAATCTAAAAGAAGAAACTGTAGATAGCGAAGAAGGAAAAGACTTATTAGATAAAATCTTCCAACTAAAAGATTACATGATTAAAAAATCAATATGGATCTTTGGTGGTGACGGATGGAGCTACGATATCGGATTCGGAGGAGTTGATCACGTTCTAGCAAGTGGTGAAGATATTAATATCCTAGTATTCGATACAGAAGTTTACTCAAACACAGGTGGACAATCTTCTAAAGCTACACCATTATCTGCAGTAGCACAATTTGCTGCCGCTGGTAAAAAGGTAAGAAAGAAAGACCTTGGTCTAATGATGACTTCTTATGGATATGTATACTGTGCACAAGTAGCTATGGGTGCTAACCAAAACCAAACACTTAAAGCTCTAAAAGAAGCTGAAAGCTACAATGGACCATCTCTAGTTATTGCTTATGCACCATGTATCAACCACGGTATCAGAATTGGTATGGGTAAATCACAATACAGAGAAAAACAAGCTGTAGATGCTGGTTACTGGCACTTATGGAGATTTGACCCAAGACTTGCTGACGAGGGTAAAAATCCATTCCAACTTGATTCTAGAGAACCTAAAGAATCATTCCAAGAATTTATCCAAGGTGAAGTAAGATACTCATCACTTAAGAGATCATTCCCTGAAACAGCTGATGAATTATATGCAGAAGCAGAAAAAGCTGCTAAAGAAAGATATGAAACATATAAGAGATTAGCTGGAAAATAGAAAATAGTAATTTAAACCGCCATTTAAATGGCGGTTTTTTTATATTTATCTTATAAAAATATACATAAAGGTACATATAAAAGTAGCTTATGGTATAATATAAGCAAAATACTATGAGATTTACTAATCATAATGGAGGTATTATGACTATTAAGTATGTTAATAATTTAGGAAAAGTAACTATTGATGATTCTATTATAACCAACATTGCTGTATCTACAGTTATGAAATCTTATGGAGTTGTTGGTCTTGCAAGTGTTTCTGCTAAAGACGGTATATATCAACTTTTAGGAGTTAATAATATGCAAAAGGGAGTTACAGTTAAAAGACTAGATAATGGAACTATAGACATTAATATTTCTTTATTTTTGAAATATGGGGTTAGAATTCCAGTGGTTTGTCAAAACATAATAGAAAATGTAAAATATAATATTGAAAAATCCTTGAATGTACGTGTTTCTAATGTGCATATTTTTGTTCAGGGAATTAATAGGTAGGAGCGTAAATGAAAAGTATAGATGCAAGTAAACTTCAACAAATGATAATTGGAGCTTATGAATATTTAGATGAGAATAAGGATTTAGTCAATGAACTGAATGTTTTTCCTGTTCCTGATGGTGATACGGGAACTAACATGAACATGACTATAAAATCAGGTTTAGATAAAGTGAATAAAACAAGTCTTTCTTCCGTGGAAGAGGTGTCAAAAGCTTTAAGTCAAGGAACCCTAATGGGTGCAAGAGGTAACTCAGGAGTAATTTTATCTCAACTTGTAAGAGGAATGAGTAAAACATTAAAGGGCAAAGATATAATCGAAATTGCAGATATTAGAGAAATATTTCAAACTGCAAACAAAACTGCCTACAAAGCAGTCATGCAACCTACAGAGGGAACTATACTTACTGTTTCTAGGATGATGGCAGAAAAAGCTGAAGAAGCTTATGTTGAAAATATAGAAATTGATGATTATCTAATTGAGATCATAGGTGCAGGACAAGTTGCTCTTGACAATACACCTAAGCAATTACCAGTTTTAAAAGAAGCTGGAGTTGTGGATTCAGGTGGTCAAGGACTTATATTTTTATTAAGAGGAGCATTAAATGCGCTAAATTCTAACATTGATAGAGATATAGACTTGTCAAAATCAGCAGATTCAGACGATGAAACCTATACTTACAAAATAAGTTTTGAACTTTCTGGATCTAATAGTGATTTAAAATCTTTAGATGAGAATCTAATGAGAATGTGCAAAGACTACTCATCAGATTTTGAAGATGATATATTAAAAGCAGAACTTAAGACTGATAGTCCACAAAATATAATCCAAATGATTCTATTAGAAGGCGTTGTATTAAATATTAATCTTGAAAATTTGAAGCCTGAAATCGAAAATGAATCAAAAAAAGGTCAAAAACCAAGTAAAAAATACGGATTCATAGCTGTTTCCAGAGGTGAAGGTTATAATGCAATAATGGAAAGCATGAACATAGATAAGATTATTGCAGGTGGACAAACTATGAATCCTTCTACAGAAGATATTTTTAATGCAATTGAAGAAATTGATGCAGAAAATATAATAGTATTCCCAAATAATAAAAATATTATAATGTCATCAAAACAGGCAGCTGAAGTTTCTGATAAAAATGTTTTTGTGGTTGAAACTAGATCTATACCAGAAGCATTTACTGCTTTGCTTGAATTTGATGAAAATCTTGATGCTAATAGTAATATCGAGAATATGAACGAAGTAATCGAAGATATTCATATAGCTGAAGTTTCTATTTCAATTAGAGATACAAGCGTGAATAACATCAATATCAAGAAAGACGACTATATAGGTATATTAGATGGAGATATAGTTGCAACTGATTCATCTATAGAAAAGACTGCAGAAAAAGTTTTAACTAAGGCTATTGATGATGAAGATATTTCCCTAATAACTGTATATTATGGTGAAGATGTAGAAAAAAGAAAAGCGAAAGATTTTGTAAAGAAATTAGAAAGAAAATTTAAAGATATAGATTGTGAATTAGTATACGGTGGTCAACCTGTTTACTATTATACAATTACACTAGAATAATGAAGATTACAGCTTTAAAAGGTATTGGTCCCAAAAAAAGCAAAGACTTAAAAAAGCTAGGTATAGTTGATGTATCTGATCTTTACAATTATTATCCAAAATCTTATGAAGATAGGAGTAAGTTAAAAAAACTTGCTAATGTTACTGATAATAGAAAATGCTATTTTGAGTGGAAAATTGTAAGCGGATTATTTACAAAATATATAAATGGTAAATCTGTATCTTATATATATGCAAGAGAAGATACCAATAAGATAAGATTGATTTGGTTCAATGATAGATTTTCTCCTAGGAAACTTGTTAAAGGAAAAATATATAAGTTTTACACTTCGATTAGCAAAAAATCAGAAACATATGAAGCTATAAATCCTATTTTTTGTGATTTAGAAGATGACGAAATAGGGTCTATAGTATCAATGTATAGTTTGACTAAAGGTTTAAGTAACAAACAGTTAAGTGGATTCATTGCGGAATCTCTTAAGTATTATGATGGCAAAGAAGATATATTGGACGATTATTTGTTAGAAGAGTTTTCGCTAAATGATAGGCTGGAAAATCTAAAAGAAGTTCATAGTCCGACGTCAATAGATAGCTTATCTAACGCCAAAAGTCAAATTAAAATCATAGACTTATTAAAAGATCTCTATATATGTGAGTTTCTAAAGCAAATGACTAAAAGTAGTCAGGATTTAAAGCTTGAATATGACTTAAACGATATATTATCTCATCTATCTTTTGATTTAACTAGAAGTCAAATGGCATCTTTGAAAGAGATATTAAAAGATTGTGAGTCTAATTATACTTGCAATAGGCTTTTAGTTGGTGATGTTGGTAGTGGTAAGACAATTGTAGCTCTTATAGTAATGTTAATATTTGCTATGAATGGTTATCAATCAGCAATGATGGTCCCTACTGAACTTTTAGCTATTCAACAGTATGAAAAAAGCATTGACTTGTTTAATAAACTAGGAATAAGTGCAGAAATACTAACGAGCAGTAGCAAAGATAAAAATATGATAAAAGATAAGCTCGCAAAGGGTGATATTGATATTTTAATGGGAACTCATGCTCTTATCCAAGAAGATGTAATTTTTAAAAATCTAAAATTTGTAGTAAATGACGAACAACATAGGTTTGGTGTTAGTCAAAGGCAGTTACTTGCCTTAAAGGGTGAAAGAGTAAACTACCTTACAATGACTGCCACACCAATACCTAGAACCTTATCTTTGAGGATTTCAGATATTATAGATTTATCCATAATAGATGAACTACCTAAAGGTAGGAAGTCTATTGATACTTATTTGCTTGGATCTGATAAAGAAGATTTATTATATGAAACTATAGCAAATAATATTGATGATGGTAGACAAGTTTATGTTGTTACAAACAATATTGACTCAGATGACAGATATTCTTTAGAAAACTTATATAAGGTATATAAAAAAAGATTTAAGTCTTATAGAGTTGAGATGCTTCACGGAAAACTAAAGCCAGACATAAAAGAAAGTATTCTAAAAAAGTTTCAAGATGGGGAAATTGATATACTACTAGCTACAACAGTTATAGAAGTAGGAATTGATGTTAGTAATGCTAATACAATGGTTATATATAAGGCTAACAATTTTGGACTTTCAACACTTCATCAGCTAAGAGGTAGAGTTGGTAGAGGTGAGTACAAATCGTTTTGCTATTTGATTACTGATAATCCTAGTCCATCTAATAAATTAAATATCTTAGTTAAAAGTAACGATGGATTTGAAATTGCAAAAAAAGATTATGATCTTAGAGGGGGAGGCAAGATTTTATCTTACCTTCAACATGGAAAAAACTTATCGAAGATTGAATATTTGAATATGAACAAAGATGAGATTGATAAGGCTTTTTATATTTATAAAAAAACAAAATCTAATGATTATGAAGGTGTAAATTTAAATTTTATAAAAGATTTTTACAATGAAGAAAAAAGGATAATTCTAAATTAATGAGAGTAGTTGCAGGAAAATACAAGGGTTTCAATCTAAAACCACCCAAAGAAAAGACCTCTAGGCCAACAGATAATAAAGTAAAAGAAGCTATATTTGATATGTTATACCCACTTAAAAGTGATTGTGTTGCTCTAGATTTATTTTCTGGTACGGGTCAAATGGGGATAGAATTTTTATCGAGAGGAGCAAATCTTGTTTATTTTAACGAGAGAAACTTTTCGACATATCAAGTTTTAAATGAAAATTTGAGAAAAATAGATTCCGATGGTATAAAAGTGTCTAAGCTAGATTTCAAGAAAGCTTTAAAAAAGTACAAAGAAAATAATATAAGTTTTGATTATATATTTTTAGACCCACCTTATATGGGAGATTTATTAAATCAAGCTATTGAATTGATAGTTGAGTATGATTTATTAAATGAAGAAGGTATAATAGTTACGGAATCCGATAGGGATTTAGATTTTTCTTATATTGAAACATTAGAAAAAATCAAAGAAAAATCTTATGGAAGGAAAATTATAAAATTTTATATAAATAATGAAGGTAATATATCCAGGTAGCTTCGATCCACTAACGCTTGGACATATAGATATGATAAAGAGATTATCTAATATGTTTGATGAAGTAATCGTTGCTGTGTTAATAAATGAAAATAAAAAATCTGTATTCACTTTAGAAGAAAGAAAAGAGATTATTAAAAAACAAATAAAACATGATGGTCTAGACAATGTAGTTATCAAGTATTTTGATGGACTGTTAGTTAATTTTGCAAAAGAAACAGGTGTCTATACTGTAGCTAGGGGACTTAGAGAAGTAACCGACTATGAATATGAAAAAAATATTGCGATGTTCAACTCTAAGCTCATGAATGGCTTAGAAACGATTTTTCTGTTAAGCGATCCAAAGTATTCATACATAAGTTCTAGTGGCGTAAGAGAAGTAGCTAAGTTTCATGGTGATGTTTCATCTTTTGTAAGTAAAGACGTAGAATTAGCAATTAAAGAAAAATTTAATTATTAGGGGGATGTTATGGCGCAAAAAAATTTAATGAGTTTGATTAATGAAATGGAAGATGTAATGGATGAGTCTTCATCTGTTCCTTTTTCTAGAAAAGTATCTGTTGATCCAGATGAGATTTATGAGCTTCTAAATGAAATGAAAGATGCTTTGCCAGAAGAAATCAAGCAAGCTCAATGGGTAACTGATGAGAAAGATAGAATCATTGGAGAAGCTAAGAGTGAAGCTGAGAATAGAATAAATGAAGCTGAAGCAGAAATTAATAATATAAAAGATCAAGCTAGAAATAAATTTAAGCAACTTGTTTCTGAACATGAAATTACTAGAGAAGCTAGAAATGAAGCAGATAGAATAATAAATGAAGCTAATGCTCAAGCAGAAAAATTAAGACAGCAATCTTATGATTATGTTGATAGACTTTTCCAAGCTTCTACAGAAAACTTCAGCCAACTAGCTCAACAATTAGATAAAAATAGAAGAAGTATACTTGAAAGCAAATAATAATTAAACCTATGAGGATTACTCATAGGTTTTTGTTTTGTTTGTGAAATCAGTATTGAATTGTCTATCAGTTATTAGAGAGTATAGGTTACTGGAGTCAATCATTTTTTGATAAACTAGGAGATTTTCTTTATCTATATTGTCGGCATCAGATTTTCTTATTACAATTGAAAGCTTACCTTTTAGCTCAGAAAAAAGTTTAGCACCATTTTTATTAAACGCAAGAACTTTTATAAATTTCACATCTATTTTATTTAAATCTAAATTTTGATCTAATATATAATTTACTACCAATCTTTTGATCCTAGATTTGGTAAATCTAGAAGAAGTCGATTTACTTAGGAAGTCATCGTAATTTTTAGAAGATAAAATATTTTTCTTAAATAATTTATCCATACCTTGTTCAAAGCAAAGTGTATTTTCCATTGGTTTATTTTCTATTAATAATTTATATCTAAAAATGTCATAGATGATATCGTCATTCCTTCTATTATTTTCTCTTAAAAATTTAACTAGGCTTTTATATGATACACTAGGCATGTATTTTTTAATTGAATTTGACAGATTGTTTCTTATAGCTGTCGAAGAAGCAAAGGTAGAATTTGTAAAATTACTATCTTTATTATACGATCCTCGTCGAGTAATAGGAAATATCTCTATATTTGGATTTATTATAGAAATTGCCCTAACATATTCTAAGGCAAGTATATTATTAGATGTTATAAATTCATCTGTTTCTAGAATTTGATTTATTGCAAGTGACCTAGATTTTGTAAAAGAATTTTTATCTTTTAAATATTTCGCAGTTAAACGTTCAACTTCTTCATCCTTATCAATTAGTTCGTAGGAGTATTTTTTGAAATCTTCACTGTTTATATTCTCAATACCAAATGCCAAATAATCAATATCTAATTTATTAAGTATCTCAATGGACTTAAAAGCAAAATACTCAGCAGATTGCAAGCTAATATAGGAAGGCATTTCTATAACAAGATCAAAACCATTTAATACAGCAACTTCTGCTCTGGAATACTTATCTAGTATTGAAGCTTCACCTCGTTGAACAAAATCACCACTCATAATACTAATAAATAAGTCAGCATCAGTTATTTCTTTACATTTATCTATGAGATACTTGTGACCATTGTGAAAGGGGTTAAATTCTGATATTATAGCTAATTTTTTCATATTATCACCAATATTATTATACACTAATAAATTAAGTACGTATATTTACCTTTGGAAATATGCGAATAATTTTAAAAATATAAGTTGATATGGTATAATAATTTAAGAAACATGCGTAGGAGGATATATGATTTCAGCAAATGATTTAAGAAAAGGTGTAACCTTTGTATATGATAATGATGTTTATCAAATAATTGATTTTCAACACGTTAAACCTGGTAAGGGAGCAGCATTTGTTCGTGCAAAAATAAGATCTGTAATGAACGGTGGTGCTAAGGATGTTACATTCAATCCTAATGAGAAATTTGAACAAGCAGTAATTAGCACAAAAGAAATGACATATTTATACAACGATGGTCAATTGTATTACTTTATGGACCCAGAAACATTCGAACAAATCGGTATTGAATACGAATCTGTTAAGGATGCTATAATTTATGTCAAAGAAAATGATATGGTTCAAATTAAATTCTATGAAGGAAAGCCATTCCAAATAGAAGCACCAAACTTCGTTGAACTTAAGGTTGAACAAACAGAACCTGCTATTAAAGGTGATACAGCTACTAACGTAACAAAACCTGCAACAGTTGAGACTGGTGCCGTAATACAAGTTCCTGTATTTGTAAATGAAGGTGATGTTATTAAAATAGATACAAGAACTGGAGATTATTTATCAAGAGTTTAAGGAGGCTAAGATGGCAAGTAATTTTGTAAATGGATCAGTTAAGATTGCTGATGAAATACTTGATCAAATAGCAGTTGCAGCAGCAAGTGATGTTTATGGTGTTTACTTTGAAGATGATCAAGCCAAAAACTTCAGCTTCCATTCTAAAAATCCTAAAAGCAAAGTAAGTAAATATGGAAACAACTTGCATTTTAACTTGAATGTTAATTTTGATAGAGACGTTAATGTAAGAAAATCTGTCAAAAATGTACAAGAAAATGTTAAAAATGTAGTAGAAAATATGACAGGAATATCCGTTACTAGAGTGGATGTTAATGTACTAAATTTAGATATCTAATGAATAGAGTTGAGCAAAGAGAATGGGTATTTAAACTCATCTATCAAGATATGATAAGCCATACAGACGATATTGATAAAATAATTGAAAAAAATGGTTTATCAGATGAGGAATTTGTAAAAGAATCTATAAATTCATATTTTTCGAATACTTCTAGCATTGAAGAAAAACTAGAAGAAAATTTAGATTCTAGAAGCAAAAGATTAGCTAAAGTATTGAGAGCAATTTTATATCTAAGTCTAAATGAAATATATTATTTAGGAGTTCCTGTTTCTGTATCAATAAATGAAGCAGTTAATTTAGCTAAAAAATATTCCGATAAAGATGATTACAAGTTAATAAATTCAATATTAGGTTCAATTGTTAGAAAAGATGGAAAATGAGAAAGCCACTAAGTGTTAAGCAGTTCAATGAGTATTTTAAATCTAATATAAAACACGATCCTATATTTCAAAATCTATATATAAATGGGCAATTATCGAATATTAGGGTCAATAATTCCCATTTATATTTTTCTTTAAAAGAAGACAATGAAATAATTGATTGTGTAATTTACTATTTTGAAGATAAAGATATAAACTTTGATTTTGAAGATGGGATAGATGTAAATGTCAAGGGAAATGTTTTTTATAATAATTACTCTTCTAGAATTATTATTTCCGCAAAAGAAGTATCGGAAGTTGGATTATCAGAAAATTATAAAAAATTTTTAGAGATGAAAGAAGAGTTTAGGAAATTAGGTTATTTTGATGAAATAAACAAAAAAGCAATACCTAAGTATCCTAAAAAAGTTGGACTAATTACATCTAAAGATGGAGCCGCTGTAATAGACTTTATTTCAGTAATTAATCAAAAAGCCAATGATATAAATATTTTTCTATATCCAGTTAAAGTTCAGGGGCTTGAATCTTCGGATTTGATAAAGCAAGCCATATGTGATTTAGACCATAAAAACCTAGATGTAATTGTTATTACAAGAGGTGGCGGTTCAAACGAGGATTTATCAACTTTTAATAATAGAGACATTGTTGAAGCTGTATTTGATGCTAAAACTCCTATAATATCTGCAATAGGACACAAGATAGATTTAACGCTCTTAGATTTGGTGAGTGATCTCAGTTTGCAAACACCAACTGAAGCTGGCTCTTATATAATAGAGTCTTATGCCAATCTGGAGAATGACTTAGATGATGTAATTCATAAGATGAAACAAATTATTGGATCCGAAATTGATAGTTTTGAAAGAAATCTTTTGTTTTTAGAGAGGGACTTAAGGAGCTTTCATCCTTTAAATAACCTAAATAATATTGAAGTGGAGTTATCTTTTATCAAAAAAGAATTAGATACAAAACTTAAAAATAGTTTATTGATAAACGAAAATCGACTTAAGCTTATCAAATCTAATTTGGATCATCAAAATGATGTTATCAATCTTAAGAAGAGCATGATATTTGTTAAGGCGAAGGATAAAAATATATACTCAGCTAAATCGTTAGATGTTGGAGATAAAATTATATTAGGTTTTAGTGATGGAGATGTAAAGGCGGAAATTATAGATGGATAAATCCTTACAAGAAAGTTTTAATGAAGTTGAAAATTTATTAGAAGAATTAGATGAAAATAAAGATAATCTAGAAAAAAGCATAGAAATATATCAACAAGCCAATGAGATTTACAAGGATTTAAAGAATAAGCTTAAAAGTTACAAAGCTAAGGTTGAAATAATAAGTAGTGATGAATAAAGAGTACAAAGAGATATTTTTACAAAATAAAAACTTAATAGACCAAGAAATTGCTAAATATTTTAATGATGAATCTAAAATAGAAGAAGCAATGTTATATTCTATGGAAGATGGTAAAAGAGTTCGAGCAACACTGTTTTTAGAGACAAGAAAACTATCTATAAAAGAGATTGGTAAAAACGATTTTCTATTTGCTCTAGCTATAGAAATGATTCAATCCTATTCATTAGTTCATGATGATCTTCCAGCTATGGACAATGATGATTATAGAAGAGGTAAAGAAAGCGTACACAAGCACTTTGGCGAAGATATTGGTATATTAACTGGTGATGCCTTACTAAACGAAGCAAGTAAGATAATCATGCAGGTTTCTCTAAATGATACTTCTTATCTAAGGGCTGGAGTCTACCTTTTAGAAAAAGTTGGTCTTAGTGGGATGATAGAAGGTCAGATATTAGACCTTCGAAGAAGAAATAACTATGATAAAGATTTTCTCATAGAAGTATATGACAAAAAAACCGCCGATTTTTTTAAGGCGTGTACTGTAGCTGCTGGTCTTGTAAATGGATTTAGCGATCAAGAAATTAAGAGCTTAGAAAATTACGCTTATTATTTAGGACTAGGTTTTCAGCTACAAGATGATCTATTAGAAGAAGATTATGGAGATGAAATTAATATTTTAAGTCTAATGGATTATGACCATGCGAAAAAATGGCTTGATGAAATAAATGAAAAGTGTAAAAGTGAAATAGAAAAATTTGATAATAATGGAATGCTTTCATTTTTAATTGAATTTCTATCTAAAAGAGAATATTAGAGGCTACTATGAAAAAGTATACAAGACAAAGATTAATACTAGATATTATTCAAAATAACGATGTAAAAACTCAAAGTCAACTTTCTGATATGTTGAAAGATCACGGAGTAGATGCTACACAAGCAACTATATCTAGGGATATCAAAGAATTGAGGATATCAAAAGTTCAAACTGACGATTATGAATATAAATATACTGTAGTAGATACTGTATATGATACCTTAACTGAAAGAATGGAAAAAATATTCAAAGAGTCTGTACTATCTATTGAAAAATCCTCACAGCTTATTGTTATTAAGACAATTTCTTATTGTGCTACTGTATGTGGAGCATATATTACAAACGAAAAGTTAGAAAGAGTTGGAGGAATTGTAACAGGTATTGACACAATATTTATCACTCCTAGAGAGTCAGAAAATATAGATGATCTCATTGAAGATATAAGGGATCTTATCAAATAATGCTACTTGAATTATTTATAGATAATTTCGTTATAATTAAAAAAAACCACATCTTCTTTGAAGATGGATTTAATGTTCTTACTGGTGAAACTGGGTCTGGTAAGAGTCTTATACTTAAGGCTATTAATCTAGCTTTGGGGGATAGGGCTGATAAAGATAGTATAGGAAAATTTTCTGATAGAACCATTATAGAAGCAGTATTTCAGGTATCTGAGGCAACAAAGCTACAACTTCAGAAAATGGATATATACCCGGAAGAAGATAAACTAATAGTAACGAGGACTATATCAAAGAAATCTTCTAGTCTTAGAATAAACGGTAGAATAGCTAATCTTTCTACCTTAAGAGAAATTTCATCTTTTCTAGTTGATATATATAGACAAGGAGATAGCAATTATTTTATGAATAGTCAAAATTATATAAATTTAGTCGATTCATATACAAAAGATTCTAAAACTATTAACCTTAAAAATAAACTCAAAGATTTATATAGAAAAAAAGATGAACTTCTTGAAAGGCATGACAATCTTGACTTATCAGATGAAGAAATCACTAGAGAAAGAGATTTGATTAGTTATCAAATAAACGAAATTGAAGAGATAGATATATTTAATATAGACGAAGAAAGTCTTGATAAAGAATATAGTAAATTAAATAATATTTCTTCAATCATAAATTCTTCTAATAAAGTTAAAGAGATTTTAGATGCAAGTGATTTTGATCAAATTTCTATAAATAAACTAATAAATGAAACAATAGCTGAGCTATCTCCGTATACTTCAGTTGATGAAAAACTAGAGTTGATATATACAAACTTAGTAGATTTATCTGAGCAAGTTAATGATTTATATCGTGATATAGACTATTATGAATCGTCTCTTGAATCTGACCCGGAGAGAATGTATGAGCTGGATATGATAAACCAGACTATTTTTACACTAAAGAGGAAATACGGTTCTTCTATTGAAGATATTAGAAATTACTATGATAAGATTACAAGAAGAATTAAAGAATTAGATGAAATAGATGATTTAAGAAGAGGTATTGACAAAAATATTGAAAAAATCAATTCTAAGATGCTAGAAACTTCTAAAAAATTGACAGATATTAGAAAAAATAAGGCAAGTTTATTAGAGAAAGAAGTAAATAAATCAATTAAAGAACTTAATATTAAAAATGGTGAGTTTAAGATTGATATTTCAGAAAGAAATGATATTAAAGCTAACGGTAAAGATGACATCGATTTTCTAATTCGAACTAACAAAGGTGATAATCTAAAGTCGCTATCAAAAACTGCATCTGGCGGTGAAGTTTCTAGAATAATGCTAGCATTTAAGGAAGTGTTTTCAGATTCAGATAGTGTAGATACGTTGATATTCGATGAAATTGATACTGGTATTAGCGGAAGAACAGCTCAAGTAGTTGGAGAGAAAATACTTGATTTATCAAAGAAAAGACAAATTATTTCAATTAGTCACTTGCCACAGATTGCATCTCTTGCGAATAATCATATACTGATTAAAAAAGAGGACATAAATGATTTAACTATAAGTACGACTGAAGATTTAAGTGCTTTAAACCGAGTCAATGAAATAGCTAGGATGATAGGTGGAGTGGATATTACTTCAACTACAGAGCAATCAGCAAGAGAAATGTTAGAAATGGCGGAGGATTTAAGAAATGACAGAAGATAAATTTTATGAAAAATCTATAAAATCTGATACTATTTATGATGGAAAAATATTAAAGCTAAGAGTGGACACTGTTGAGTTAGTTAACAAAAAATACTCTAAAAGAGAAATAGTTGATCATCAAAAAGGCGTTGGTATAATTGCTTTTGATGAAGATAACAAGTTATGGATGGTGAAACAATACAGGAAAGCAATAGACAGAGTCACTCTTGAAATACCAGCAGGATTGGTTGAATCAAATGAGCTTCCAATTGAGACAGCAAAAAGAGAGCTACAAGAAGAGGTTGGCTTCTATCCAGAAAAGATTTCTTATCTTTTTGATATGCACGCTTCACCAGGATTTACAAATGATAAGTTGTCATTTTTCCTTGCAAAAAATCTTGTGAAATCAGAACTCGAACAAGATGAGGACGAGAACGTAGAAGCTAGTTTATATGAGATTGATGACTTATACAATATGATTGAAAATGGCGAGCTTACAGATGCTAAAAGTATAATTGCTATATTGTATGCTATGAAATTAAAAAATGAGCAATAATTATTTAAATATCGAATTAGAGGCCTTTACAGGCCCTTTTGATTTGCTATTAAAATTAATAGAAAAAAAGAAAATAGATATATATGATATAAATATTGAAGAAATAACAAATTCTTATCTAAACGAAATCAATAAGCTCGGAGATATTGATAATTTATCTGAATTCATATATATAGCTTCAATACTTTTGAATATAAAAGCTAATAGGCTTTTGCCTAAGGAAGACTCAGGTGATTTGGAAGAAGAATTTATATCATATCTACTAGCTTATAAGAAAATAAAATCTGTTGAAGATGATTTTAAACTTATGGAAGAAGAGGCTAGGAAAATATATTGCAAATATCAAGAAGATTTAAGCCAATTTGAGATAGAAGAAGAAGTTACTATAGAAAAAGATATAAATATATTAACAAAAGAATTTAAGAAGTTAATAAAAAATCTAGAGAAGAGAAATAACAAACCTATAGTTCGTACATTAAAGCAAGAAGACGTAAATGAATATATAGAAAAAATTAGAAAGACTTTAAATTTTACAAAAAGTTTAGATTTGAGAAATATAACAAGTCGAATTAAGTCTAAAAATGAATGTATTGCAACTTTTTTAGCTTTACTAGAACTGGTGAAGTTAAGAGAGATAACATTAGAAGATAAGGGCATAAATTCATTTTTGGTTGTAAAGAGGTAATATGGATAAAGATTATTTAAAAGGCCTTATAGAAGAAATACTTTATATATGGGCAGAGCCTATAGATATTGATGATTTAAGTTCAATCATATATGATTATAATAAACCTGAAATAAGAAAAGCTCTGTTTGAATTAATTGAAGAGAGAAATTCGAGAGAAAGTGGTCTTATAATAAGAGATTTTACAGGATCATATCAATTTACAACTAGAAAATGTCACGATAAGTATTTTGAGAAAGTTATAAAAAAGACAGAGAAGAAATTAGGTACCTCTACACTTGAAACCCTATCTATTATTGCATATAAACAGCCAATAACTAGAGCAGAAATTGATAAGATAAGAGGTGTCAATTCTCAATCAACTATAGATTCTTTAATGGATAAAGGATTAATTGAAGAAAATGGAAGGCTAGATAAGATTGGTAAACCAATAATTTATATAACTAGTAAATATTTCTTGCAATATTTCAATATATCTTCTTTAGACGAATTACCAGAGATATCATTTGATGAAGAGGCGGACTTGAATGAGGATTAATAAATATATAGCAAAATCTGGATATACATCAAGAAGAAAAGCAGATGATTTAATCAAAGCTTCTAAGGTCAAAGTTAATGGAATAGTAATAAATGAACCTGGATATGAAGTAACAGATGATGATATTTTAGAGATTGACGGGAAAAGATTATATCTAGAAAAAAACTTTTACAAGAAATTATATAAACCAGTTGGCTACGTTACAAGCAATTACGATCCTCATAATAAAAAAGACCTCAATTCATTAGTAGATATAAAAGAAAGATTTTTTGCGGCGGGTAGGCTAGATAAGGATAGTGAGGGGCTTCTAATAATAACAAATGACGGTAATTTTACGAATGGAATTATTCATCCTAGTAGCGAATTAGAAAAAACTTATATTGTAACTGTAAGTAGAAAATTAAATAAGTCTCAAGTACGAGAATTTGAAAAGGGCTTGGATATAGGAAGAGGAGAGGTAACTTCAAATTCAAAAATTAAATTATTAGATTCTAAAACAAATAAGTATGAAGTTAAAATTCACCAAGGTTATAACAGGCAAATAAGAAGGATGTTTGCTTATTTCTCAAGTAAAGTTATAAACTTAAAGAGAATAAGTATAGGACCTATTAAATTAGATGATATGAAAGAATATGAGATTAGGGATTTCAGCGAAAAGGAAATGGAATTCGTAAGAATAATCAAGGGATAGGATACTATCTCTTATTTTTATGGTAAAATTAATATATGATGAAAATAGGAATAATTGGTGCTGGTCCATCGGGTATATTTACAGCTATAAATTTAAAAAATGAGAATAATGAAGTTTATTTAATAGATAAAAATAAAGAAATAGGAAAGAAGCTCGCAATAACAGGAAATGGAAGGTGTAACATAACTAATATTGCACCTTATGAAGATTTTCTAGATAATATTATTAGAAATAGAAATTTTATGTATTCTTCTTTTTCTAAATTTGATAATTATAGTCTTTTGGATTTTTTATCAGATAACGAAATTGAAACGGTCGTTGAAAATGACGGTAAAGTTTTTCCTAAATCTATGAAATCTACAGATATAATAGAAATGTTTGAAGATATTTTACTAGAAAAGAAAGTGAAATTTATCTCTAATACTGAAGTAGAAAGTATCAAGAAATCTAATTATTTTGTAGTTACCACTAATAAGGGAGAATTTGATTTTGATTATCTAGTGTTAGCTACTGGAGGTAAATCATATCCAAAAACAGGTTCAACGGGTGATGGTTACACTTTCGCAAAAAGATTGGGGCATAAAATTATAGATCAAATTCCATCTTTAGTTCCTATACACATCAGTGATGGATTTAATATAAAAGCTTTAAATCTCAGGGATGTAACGTTAAATGTTAACACAAATGACAAAGCATACTCTGAAAAAGGTGATTTATTATTGACAAAGAGATTTCTGACAGGTCCAATAACTTTGAAAGCACAAGCTAGAGCTTCAAGAGATGAAATTACTGATATGTGGATAGACCTATTTCCAAAATATAGTTATGAATCTTTAGAAGGAGTACTTCTACAATTATTAATTAAAAATCCGAAGAAGAATATATCTAATGTTTTGAAAGAAATAATAAATGAGTCATTGGCTATGTGTATACTTGATAGATTAGAAATAGATATAAACACAAAGGCTAATCAATTAGAAAAAGAAAATAGAAAAGCGCTTATTGATTGTCTAAAATGTTTAAGGTTTAAAGCAATTAATAACACAAGCTTCAATAGTGCTGTAGTAACAAGCGGAGGAGTAGATGTATCAGAAATAAACCCCAAAACTATGGAGTCGAAATTAGTAGATGGTTTATATATTGTTGGCGAATTATTAGATGTGGATGCACTAACAGGCGGTTTTAACCTACAGATCGCATTTACTACTGGATATGCTGCAAGTCTTGCGATAAGGGAGAGAAAATGAATTATATAATAGCGATTGATGGACCTAGCGGTTCTGGAAAATCAACAATTGCAGAGAAAATTTCTGACAGACTAGGGATAGAATATCTAAATACTGGCTCTATGTATAGGGCTGTAACAAAATATTTTCTAGATAGAAATATAAAAGAGAAAAATATTGACCTTATAGAAAATAGTTTGGATGATATTGATATTAAGATAGTAGATGGTGAAGTTTTTCTAAATGGAGAAAATGTAAGTAATGAAATAAGAGGTGATTTAGTCACAAAAAATGTAAGCTGGGTGTCTGCTAATCAAAAAGTAAGGGAAAAACTAGTAAGCTTACAAAGAGATATTGCCAAAGATACATCTTTCGTTTTAGATGGGAGAGATATTGGAACAGTTGTATTTCCTGATGCTAAATATAAGTTTTTCTTGACAGCATCTCCTAAGGTTAGAGCGATTAGAAGGTTTGAGCAAAACGAATCTAGTTTAAGTGTGGATGAACTAGAGGAGTCTATCATAGCTAGAGATAAGTATGATTCATCTAGAAAAACTTCTCCCCTAAAGAAGGCTAAGGATGCTATTCTAATTGATAATTCCAATATGACTATAGATGAAACTTTAGAAGCAATAATTTCAAAGGTAGATAATCCCAATGCTATATAATATCTTGGTTGTAATTCTTAAAATATTATTCATACCATTATTTAGGATAAATATTGAAGGTCTTGAAAATATAGACGAAAATGATAAAATTATCGTATGCGCAAACCATAAGTCATTACTAGATCCGATTTTTTTAGCAATAGCTTTACCAAGAGATTTATATTTTATGGCGAAGAAAGAATTATTTGATGTACCAATACTTAAAAGTGCATTGAAATCTTTAGGAGCTTTCCCTGTAGATAGATTCGGAAGAGACTTAAAAGCCCTAAGATATTCGGTTTCATTATTAAAAGACAGTAAGACACTTGGAATATTTCCAGAAGGAACAAGGGTCGATGAGTCTAAAAGAGAAAATGTAAAGGATGGCGTCGCATTTATAGCTATAAAATCAGATGCTGATATTGTACCTGTCGAGATTGTATCAAGCTATAAGCCTTTTAAAAAGACTAATATTTTGGTAAAACAACCAATCAGGGTAAATGATTTTAAGTCTATGAAAAATAAGGACGCTATGAAACTTATGACTGATAAAGTTTATGAGAAAATTTATGAAAATCACACAATCATAGAAAGTGAGAATCAATGGAAATAATTATTGCAGATTATTCGGGATTTTGTGGAGGCGTTAGAAGGTCAGTAGAATTAGCTAACACAGCAATCGAAGAAAATGATTTAACATTTTCTGTAGGGCCTCTTATACATAATCCACAATTAGTAAGTAAGTTGGAGAAAAATGGGCTAAAGGTAGTTGATAAACAAACTGCTAAAAATATCAGAGACTCTAGTGTACTTATAAGAGCGCATGGAGAAAGTGCTGACTTTAAAGATGAGCTTTTATCTAAAGGAAATACTGTCATTGATGCGACTTGCCCAGTGCTCACTAATATATATAAGAAAATAATGGAAAAAGAAGATGAAGGATTTCAAGTAGTAATTGTTGGAGATAAAACACATCCAGAAATAATTGCTATGGAATCTTTTCTAAATCATGGTATAATAGTGTCAGATGAGACTGAAGCAAAAAATATAAAGAATTATAACAAGCTATATGTTGTTAGCCAAACAACAAATAGGCTTGAGTATTTTTATGATATTGCTAACAAGTTAAAAGAAAATAATGATAGTGTAGTAATAGAAAACACAATATGTAAAGCAACTGAAAATAGGCAACAAGCAGCCAAATCCTTAGCTAAGGAAGTTGATTGCATGATTGTAGCTGGTGGTTTTAATAGTTCTAATACAAACAAGTTACATCAAGTAGCTAGTATGTATTGTAAACATGTTTTTAGGATTGAAACTGTTAAAGATCTACCTTTGCAAAAGCTCTCTAAATTTAAAAAAGTTGGTATAATCGCAGGTGCCTCTACACCTGATGAGATTATCGAGGAGGTAGTAAGTAGTATGGATGAATTCACAAAAGAAGAATTTATGAACAGTCTAGAGGATAGTTTAAAGAAGGTTTACCCTAAGGAAATCGTAAAAGGTACAGTAATTGATGTTAAGGATGATGAAATATTCGTTGATATTCAATTCCGTGCTGATGGAATTATCAAACTAGACGAAATGACAGAAGAAGAAAGAAAAGATCCAAAAAGCAGTTTCAACATCGGTGACGAAATTGATGTATATGTTATAAAGCTTGATGATGGAGAAGGTAACGTTGCTCTTTCTACAAGAAGGGTAGAAGGAATGAGAGTTTGGAAAGATTTAGCTGAAAAAGCTGAAAATGACGAACTAGTACATGGTGAAGTTACTGGATTTAACAAAGGTGGACTAACAGTTAATGTAGACGGAGTTAATGGTTTTGTACCAGCAAGCCAAATTGCAACATACTTTGTTAAAAACTTCAAAAAATTTGTTGGAGAAGATTGGGATCTTAAGATTGTTAGCATAGACGAAAGAAAGAATAGATTAGTTCTTTCTAGAAAAGATGTAGTTGAAGGTCAACTTGACGAACTATGGGATGAACTAGAAGAAGGTCAAGTTGTAACAGGAAAAGTTGCAAGACTTACTGATTTCGGCGCTTTCGTTGAAGTTAACGGATTAGACGGACTTCTACATGTATCTGACATTGCATGGAGCAGAGTAGAACATCCATCAGATGTATTAAATGTTGGTGATGAAGTAGAAGTTAAAATACTAAAACTTAATAAAGAAAAGAATAGAATTTCTCTCGGACGTAAACAATTACTTGAAAAACCATTCGAAGCTTTTGCTAATCAACACGAAGTTGGAGATGTGGTAACAGGAAAAGTTGTTAATCTCTTAGACTTTGGTGCATTTGTAGAAGTTGCTGATGGAGTTGAAGGTTTAGTTCACGTTTCAGAAATTTCTTGGGAACATGTTGAAAAGCCATCAGATGAATTAAATGTTGGTGATGAAATAGAAGTTAAGATTATTAGCTTAGATAAAGAAGAAGAAAAAGTAGGATTAAGTATCAAAGCTCTTAAAGAAGCTCCAGAAAGACCTGAAAGAAGAGCTAAAAGACCTGCTAGAAACAGCAACGATAGACCAAGAAGAAGACCTGAGAGACAAACTTCATCTAACTTTGGAGACGATGATTTAAATAATAACCTAGGAAACCTTCTAGAACAAGCATTGTCAGAACAAGGAAACGATAGTTTACTTGAAGGTGAGGAAGAATAAATATAATTCTCAAAACTATGAGGAGATGAGTAAATTCATCTCCTTTTTTGGTGGTAGGAGTAATATGAATATAAAAGAAAAATATAGAGATTATTTTAAAGGAAAAAAATATAATATAACAACCTTTGGTTGTCAAATGAATGAGCACGATTCTGAAAGAATATCATATATTCTCGAAGAATTAGGCTATGAAAAGACAGAAAATAGAGAATCTGCTGACTTTATACTTTTTAATACCTGTCTTGTAAGGGAAAATGCTGAACTTAAGTTATATGGACAAGTTTCATCACTTAAAAAATTAAAAAAAGAAAATCCAGAAAAAATAATAGCTGTCTCAGGATGTATGATGCAAACCTCAACAGCTAGACAAGTTATAATTGATAAGCACAAGGAAGTAGATATTATTTTTGGTACTAAAAATATTAATTCATTAGCTGATTTGATATTTAGATACCTTGAAACAAATGAGAGAGTTATAGATATATCAACAGATGATGTTAAGGATGATTTTGTTAACTATAACACTCTAAATAACTTCCAAGCTTATGTTAACATTATGAGAGGATGCGATAATTTCTGTTCATACTGTATAGTTCCTGAATCTAGAGGTAGAGAAGAGTCTAGAAGACCATCAGCTATCCTAGAAGAAGTAGAACATCTAGTTAGTGAAGGCTATAAGGAGATAACACTCCTTGGTCAAAATGTAAATTCATACGGAAATAAGGCAGACTTTGATATGACTTTTCCTGAATTGTTACAGAAGGTTAGTGATGTAGCAGGACTAAAGAGATTGAGATTTACGACTAGCCATCCTAAGGATTTGTCAGATGAGCTAATTGAGGTTATCAAAAAAAATGATAATATCTGTAAGTATTTCCATTTGCCGCTACAATCTGGTTCTAGCAAAGTTTTAAAAGATATGAATAGGAAATATGACCAAGAAAAATATATCGAAAGAGCTAAAAAACTAAGAAAAGAAATACCAGAGATTGCAATATCTACAGATATAATAGTTGGTTATCCTACAGAAACTGAAGAAGATTTCGAGGAAACATTAAAAGTATGCAAAGAGATTGCTTATGATTCGGCATATACTTTTAAATATTCACCTAGACCAAAAACAAGAGCGGCTAAACTTACACCAATAGAAGATGATATTGTACAAGATAGATTCGATCGTTTATTAGATACTCTGTATCCAATATTTTATGAAAAGAATAAACAATACATTGGAAAAACTGTTGAGGTTTTATTAGAGTCAGAAAGTAAGAACAACCCAGATATATTAACCGGTAGAACCGATACGTTTAAACTTGTACATGTAAAGGCAGATAAAAAATTAATAGGTGAATTCGTTAAGGTTAAAATTACAGAAAATACATCGTTTACAATTTCAGGTGAATTAGTGCAGTAATAAATTTTAACATTAGAAATTATATAATATTAAGATTCAGTGAAAAATGAAAAAGATTTCATTGTTTATGAATAAATCAATAAATTATATAGAATATTTTTTATTGTTTTAATATGATTTTACTAGTGTTAAAATGTATTAGTGCCAAAGAAAGAGGTTCTTATGAGAGATGTAACTGTAAAAGCGAAAGCTAAATTAGGCAAGCTACCGAGTGATGATTTTTACAATAAAATGATTCATGAGAACAATTTGGATACAAAAATAGATTTGCTTAAAAGAGAATATAGTTTCTTAAGTGATTGCAATAGCAAAAAAGATATAGAAACTAATTTATTTAAGCATTTTTACAAAGAGTTAAAGAGTTTAGATTTTTTTCTGGAAGGTATTGAACATGAATTCTTCATTGAGTATTTTAGTATTTATGAAATATTTGTTATTCAAGAATGTATTCAGTCTATATTAAACAATACTTTGGAGAAAAATTTATTAAACTTAGTTGAAAATCCATTTTCTAAAGATATCAAGATAGAAACTGATATGACCTTAGAAGATTTTATAGAAGGACTAAACGCAAGCAAATATTATAGAACTTTGCTACCTTTTATAAATAAAAATATGGATAAAAACTCTTTGATATTTTTATCCAGTAATGCTTTGATGAAATTTTATTATAGAAATCTACTCAAAATGGCTAAGAGATTTAAAGCGAGAGAGAAAGTTTTGATAGAAAACTTTATAGGTGAATTGATTAACTTATCTAACTTAGAAATGCTCTATAGACTTAAGAAATACTTTAATTTAAATAATAATGAGATATTTAATTATTTGATTGAAGGTGGTAAAAGTTTTGGAGCAGATAAGTTAAAATATGTATCAAATTTACCTATGGAGGACTTCTTAGACTATCTAGCCAAGACTAAATATAAAGATTTATTTGAAAGTGGTATAGATACACATATACAAATTGAAAGAAGAAAAATGAAGATGTTCAAAGATGAGATAATCAAAGGAAAATCTGATATTCTTTATGTAATTTCTGCTATGAGTATTATACACATGAATATCCAAAATTTGGTCAGCTTATTAGAAGTCGACGAAAGCTTTACTCTTTCAGAAAGATACGAACTAGTGATTGTGAGGTAATTATGGCAGTTGAAAAAATGCACCTAGTTAATATAACTTCTAGGCTAGAAAATTTAGATGATTTTCTAGAAGATGTTATAGAATTAGGGGATATTGAACCAGTTGATGCATTTAATCAAGTAGCATCAAGAGCCTTTTCAATTAGAGCTAGTAAAGAAAATGTTGAATTAACAGAAGATATATCAACTATTTCAAGTTTTGATAAACCAAATAAGACAATAATTGATAAACTTAATGTTATGAAAGATTTCTTCAATATTGAAAATGTCCCAAATAATAAAAACAAATTTATTGAAGCAGGCAATGTTGATGAAATATATGATAATTTACAAGCTTTAATTGATAAGAAAAATGATTTAGAGAAAAAATTAGATAAGCTTTATGAATATAAAGCTAATCTAGAAATACTGGATAAGTATGGAATTGATATCTCTAAAGTTAAAAACTTAAAATATTTTGATCATAGGTTTGGTGAAGTAAGTAAGGATGGTAGATTTATCTTAAAGAATAACTACGATAATATTCCATCATTAATCCTTCACCTAGACAGTAGTTTGGATAATATGTCTTTAGATTATTTAGATGAATTGATTTCACTAGACAACGAGACTGCTAAGCTTAGAAGAGATACTGATCAAATCGTCGGCAATGAAAAAAATAACACCTTTAAGGTTATAAGTGAATTAGATAGAAAATATCAAAATTTAACTAAATCAAAATCTGATGAAGCTTATACAAGTATTATGAATGAAGCTGAAGCTAAGAAGTCTGAAATCGACGATGAATACAAAGCTAAGAAAGAAAAACTTGGTAAAATTTATGATGATCATAGTGATGATATAGTTAATGATATTACTAAATCTATTTTAGAAGAAAGGTATAGATAATTGGCAAATAATAAAAAAAATAAACAAATAGACAGCAAAGAAAATTATTTGTTAGTTTATCCTAAGCAAGTTAAAGAAGATATTAATAGAGCTGTCAATACTATGGGTTTTATAGATAAAGAAACACCAGATTCTGATAATCTTGAAACTATAAATAGTAAATTAGAAGAAACTAACGAAGAAATCAAAAAGCTAGAAGAAAAGATTGCAGCTATTAAAAATGAAAATAGCGAATTGATTGAAAATATTCCTTATTCTATAGATTACTATGAAAAAAGTGGTCAGATTAAGGATAAGATGGCAAAAGGTGACAAGTACTTTTACCTTAGTGGATGGGTTCCTAAATCAAAAGTTGATGATTTTAAACAACTTGAGAATAAGTATGACAAAACTAAGGTTAATGTAAATGAAAGGAGCTATTCCCAGCAACCGCCGACAAAATTAAAAAACAATATTTTATTTAGACCATTTGAATTTTTGGTCAATATGTATGGCGCACCAAATTATAATGAGATAGACCCTACACCATTTTTTGCAATAACATATTTGTTATTATATGGAATGATGTTTGGGGATTTGGGTCAAGGATTAGTTTTTGTTCTTTTAAGCTTTTATGTAGACAAAATAAATAAAACTTTTGGTGGACTTATAAGGAGAATTGGTATTAGTTCATCAATATTTGGATTAATGTACGGTTCATTTTTTGGTATAGAAACTTTGATACCTACTTTATTAATCAAACCATTCGATAATATTATGACTGTTTTGATAGCTTCTGTTGCATTTGGTGTACTCCTTATGATTATATCGTTTATTATCGGTATATATAACAAGGTTAAAAAGCAACATAATATTGAAGAAGGTATTTTTGGTAAAGAAGGCCTTGCTGGTTTAATGATGATGGTTTCATTTATCCTAATTATCCTAAATATAGTTGGTAAGAATCCATTGCCTATGCCAGTGGGAATTGTAATATTAGTTCTATCAATAATTATGATTATATTCAAACAACCTCTAGCAAGAAGACTTGAGGGAAGCTACCCATTATACGATAGTTCAAAGGGAGACTATTATGTAGAAAGTTCATTCTCTATAGTAGAAGCCTTGCTATCTGTTTTCTCAAATCTTGTATCATTTACAAGAGTTGGAGCCTTTGCTATAAACCACGTAGGTTTATATATGGCTTTTGAGGTTATGGCAAAACTTGCAGGGGGTGGAATACTTGGAGTAATAATACTTATTCTAGGTAATATCCTAATTATTGGTCTTGAAGGAATGATCGTATTTATTCAAGGTCTAAGACTTGAGTTTTATGAAATGTTTAGTAAATATTATGAAGGAAATGGTCGTAAGTTTAGACCAATTAGAGAAATTAAGGAGAGATTATGATTTTTAAAATTGCTATATTAGCATTAGCTGTTGTCGTTATGACAATTTATTCAGGTTTGTACTTATTAAAAACAAATGAAGATGCATCAAAAAACAAAATTAGAAAGGCACTAAAAATAAACCTATCTACATTTGTTCCAATAATGGTTATGATGATAGTTTTATTATTACCATCAACTTCTAAAGCAGCAGAAGCAGGAGCAAGCGCTGCAGCAGCAACTGATGGCTTAAAATATATAGGAGCTGCTCTATCAACAGGACTTGCAACTATCGGTACTGGTTATGCAGTAGGTACTGTAGGATCGGCAGCATTGGGTGCTATATCAGAAGATCAATCAATTCTTGGTAGAACAATAATCTTCGTTGGTCTAGCTGAAGGTATTGCTATCTTTGGTGTAATTATTTCTATTCTTATTTTATACGCATAAAATGAAGGCAAAGTTAATAAGTAATGATCCAAGCCTAAACTTAATGTTTAGGCTTGGTGCTATAGAAACAGAACAGGTAGAAGATTTGAGTTACAGTCTAGAGATTTTTGATAAATCTGTAGAAGACAATGAACTAGCTGTTCTTATATTAAGTAAACAAGTATATAATAGTATATCTACGCGAGTAGAAAATTATAGAGAGAATGAAAGTAAGCCTTTGATCGTAGTAATTGATGGTTGATTGGAGGAAATATGCTAGACTTAGAAGCTAAAATATCATCCTTTAGAAAAATGGTTTGGGATGAAGAAAAAGAAAAAAGTGAAAACGAGTTATATAGTTCAACCGAAGAAAACTCTAAGTTAGTTGAAGATAAGAAGAGCAGTTTAGAAAATGATTTGGAAACTAGCGTTAGAGATAGAAAAACTTTTGCTGAGATGAGAAAAAATGAAAATGTCTCAAAGAAAGAGTTTGAATCTAAGAACAGTTTGTATCTATACAAACAATATCTGTTAGATGATTTAAATAATAAAATAATTGAAAAATTAGTTACCTATACTGATAGTAATGAATACAAAAATAACCTTGAAAGTAATATCAAAAAATCTATAGAAGAATTAAATCTTGGCTCTGAAGCTGTTATAGTAGGCGTTAGAGAAAAGGATAAAGATTTACTAAACTTTCCAAATGTTGAAGTTATCGAAGATGATTACATCGGAGGTTATATTATATCTGATTTAAATCATGAATTTAGGTACAATTATACATTTTTAAATAAGTTGAAAGATAAAAAATATGAAGTTGGTAAGAAACTAAATCAACTTCTTGAAAGCGAGAGTTTTAATGAATCCAAGAATTAAAACAATTAATGGTCCAGTAGTAATCGCTGATAATGCAAGAAAGTTAACAGTTCGTGAAATGGTTTCAGTTGGTGATTTGAAACTAATAGGAGAGGTAATCTCACTAGAAGGCGATGAAGCTACTATTCAAGTTTATGAGGATACTTCTGGACTAAAAGTAAACGAAAATATTATGCCTACATCACGTCCTCTATCTGTTAGACTAGGACCTGGTATGTTAGGAAATATGTTTGATGGTATTCAAAGACCTCTAAAGAAAATAATGGATGAAAATGGAGCCTTTATACCATCAGGAATTGGTTTTGAAAATCTTGATGAAAATAAACAATGGGATGTCAAGATAGTAGCTAAAGTTGGACAAAAAATAAGTAAAGGCGATATTTACGCAACTATTAAAGAAACAGAAACTATTGAGCATAGACTTATGGCTTCTGTAGATGGTGAAGTTGTTGAAGCAAAAGAAGATGGTCTTTACAAGATTGAAGATACTGTAGTTAAGATTAAATCAGGCAATAAAGTTGTAGAAGAAAAGCTATATCAATATTGGCCAGTTAGAAAACAAAGACCTGTTAAATCAAGTATGCCTATAGAAAAATTATTTGAAACAGGTCAAAGAGTTTTAGATGTATTTTTCCCATTAGCTAAAGGTGGAACAGTTGCTATACCTGGTGGATTTGGTACAGGTAAAACAATGCTCCAACACCAACTAGCTCAATATTCTGATGTTGATATTATTATTTACATTGGTTGTGGAGAACGTGGTAACGAAATGACACAAGTTTTGGAAGAATTTCCGGACTTGATAGATCCTAACACTGGAAAAGGTCTTATGGAAAGAACTATCCTAATCGCTAATACATCTAATATGCCGGTAGCAGCAAGAGAAGCGTCAATTTATACTGGTATTACTATGGCTGAGTATTTCAGAGATATGGGATATGATGTAGCCTTAATGGCAGATTCATCATCACGTTGGGCAGAAGCTTTGCGTGAGATATCAGGTAGACTTGAGGAAATTCCTGCTGAAGAAGGATATCCAGCTTATCTAGGCTCTAGACTTTCGCAATTTTATGAAAGAGCTGGTTACTTTAAGAACTTAAATGGAAGCGAAGGATCCGTTACCCTTATCGGTGCTGTATCTCCTTCTGGTGGAGACTTCTCAGAACCAGTTACAGAAAATACAAGAAGATGTGTTAATGTATTCTTAGGGCTAGATAGAAAGCTTGCCTACTCAAGACACTATCCAGCAATTAACTGGCTTTCATCATATTCTAATTATATCGAGAAGATTAGATCTTATTATGAAGAAAGACTAGGTAGAGATATAATAGCCATTAGAAACAAATTGATGAATGTATTGTTAGAAGAAGATGAAGTTAGATCTATAATGATGCTTGTAGGGGAAGATGCTCTTTCTAATAGTCAAAAAAATACTCTAGATGTATCTAGTTTAATTAGAAATGGCTTCCTCCAACAAAATGCTTACAATGATATAGATAAATATGTACCTCTTGAAAAGCAAGTGAAAATGCTTGATGCAATTTATAATTACTATGTAAAGAGTACTGATGCTATAAAAGCTGGTGTAAGTCACAAAGATATATATAATTCAAAATTAATAAATGATATTACTCAAATGAAATATAATATTAAAAATGATGAATTAGACAAATTCTTAGATTTAAATTCAGAAATAGACAATCATTTTATTAGTATCAAGAAAGGTTAATAGATGAGAAAAGAATATACTAAAATCAAAAAAATTGAATCATCTATGATTGAAATCGAAAAGGTAACTGATATTTCATATAAAGCTGTAGTATCTGTTCACGCTTTGGGAATGGACTTTGTTGGTCAAGTTGTAAAGATTGACGATGATACAGTTACTATTGAGGTATTTGGAAATACAGAAGAGTTTTCCTTAAATGATATAGTGGTAAGTTTCCATGAAAAACCATTAGAAATACCATTAAACGAATCAATTTTAGGTAGAACCTTTAATGGTATTGGAGAACCTATAGATAATGGTGGCTATATATATTCTGATGAATTGTTTTCAGTTGAAGGTCTCCCACTAAATCCAGTTGCTCGTGAATACCCAAGAGATTTTATACAAACAGGTATATCTTCAATTGACACACTTACAACTTTGATTCGTGGTCAAAAGCTTCCTATATTTTCTGGTTCCGGTCTTTCTCATAATGAAATTGCAGCTCAAATTGTTCGTCAAGCGAAATTAAAAACTGATGAGGACTTTTGTTTCGTTTTTGCTGCAATGGGAATTAAGAAAGATGAAGCTATGTTTTTCGAAGATGCCTTTAATAAAGCTGGAGTTCGTGACAAGGTAGTAATGTATCAAAACTTGGCAGACTCACCTATCATGGAAAGATTGGTTGCTCCTAAATGCGCTCTAACAGCAGCTGAATATTTAGCTTATAAGAAACACTATCACGTGTTAGTTATAATTACAGATATGACTTCTTATTCTGAGGCTTTGCGTGAAGTATCATCAATCAGAGGTGAAGTTCCTTCTAGAAAAGGATACCCAGGTTATCTATACTCAGATCTTGCTTCTTTATATGAAAGAGCAGGTATGATTGAAGGAGTAAATGGTTCCGTTACCCTAATACCTATTTTAACAATGCCGAATGATGATATAACTCATCCGGTTGCGGATTTGACAGGTTATATAACAGAAGGGCAAATTGTTATAGATAGAGCCCTATCAAACAAAGGAATATATCCACCAATAAATGTATTGCCTTCACTTTCTAGACTTATGAAAGATGGTATCGGAGAAGGATACACAAGAGGCGATCATGAGGATTTGATGAACCAAATATATGAATCATATTCTAAAGTTCAAGATGTAAGAAATATTTCACAAATCGTAGGTGAAGATGACTTATCTGATGTTGATAAGAAATATCTTGAATTTGGTGATGAGTTTGAAAGAAAGTTCCTAGCGCAAGAAAAAAATGAAAATAGAGAACTTGAAGAATCTCTTGATTTAGGTTGGGAAATTCTTAAGATCCTTCCAAGAAATGAGCTTCACAGAGTTTCTAAAGAAAATTTGGATAAATTTATAGGTGAATAGTATGCAAACAAATAATGTTGCAGCTACAAAAGCTAATCTAATAAAAGCTAAAGATGAGCTAAAACTACTTGTTGGCGGTTATGATATATTAGATAAGAAAAGAAAAGCTTTGATGCAAGCTTATGATTCAAAGATAAAAGAAAGAAACGAACTTAACGACAAAGTTAATGAAACGATAAAACTAGTAAGTCATAAATTTAAAAAGGTACTCGCAAGTATCGGTGAAGCTGATTTAGACTCTATTTCAAAGACAGTTCCGATAGATAACAGTATAAATCTTAAAGTAGATAAGTTTATGCAAACTGAGATATCTGAAATTACATTCGAAGATGTCAAGCTAAACCTTTCGTATTCATTTTATGAGACAAATGCTTCTTTTGATGAGGCAGTATTATCATTTAATGAACTTAGATCCAAAATCTTTAAACTTGCTGAGCTTGATACCACTATCAAGTCTTTGGACAGGGAGATTAAAAAAACTAGCAAGAAAGTTAATAGTCTTGATAAAGTTCAAATTCCGAAATATAAAGAAATGATAAAAACTATAGGTCAAAGTATTGAAGAGAAGGAAAGAGAAGAATTTTCTAAAACAAAGATTGTTAAAGAAAATAAGATTAAAAAAGAAAAAAGGTAAAAAAAAGCATCGAGCTTTAAACTCGATGCTTTTTTTTATGCTGGTTCTTGTTCGCTATCTTTCATATATTCATAAATCTTAACTGCAATTGCCATTTCTATTCTTTTTCTAAATAGTTTACATGAATAATCATAAATATTATTTATATCACCAGTTGCATTATAGGAATTTGCTGCACATCCACCAGAGCAGTACATGTTTGCCCAGCAAGATCTACATTCGCTCTTTGAATAGCAATTGCAAGTTTTAAACTGCTTTACAAGGTCATTATTTACAATTCCTTGGTCAAGATTACCTATTATAAAATCAGGATTTCCTACAAATTGATGGCATGGATATAATTCCCCAGTTGGTGTAACAGCCATATATTCTGTTCCTGAACCACATCCAGATATTCTCTTATGAACACATGGGCCGTTTTCTAAATCTATCATATAGTGATAAAAGATGAATTCTTCATTGTTATCAATTTTTTCCATCATCATGTCTGCAAGTTTTTCATACTCACTATATATTGTATCTAAATGTTCTTCTTTAAGAGCGTATTCTTCGTTTGGATTGCCGACAACAGGTTCTAGTGATGTTCTAGTAAATCCTAAGTCCAAATATGTCTTGAGGTCTTCTGTGAAGTCTAGATTGTTTGCTGTAAAGGTTCCTCTTATATAGTATTCCTTGTCACCACGCTTGTTTACAAAATTTTGGAATTTTGGAACGATTGTATCAAATGAACCCTTACCATTAAGAGTTTTTCTAAACTCATCATGTTTTTCCTTTCTTCCATCTAAAGATAAAACAACATTTTTCATATTCTCATTTAAGTAATCAATTACATCATCATCTAGTAACAATCCATTAGTTGTAAGTGTGAAGTTAAAGTGTTTGTTATACTCTTCTTCTTTGCTTCTGGCATAGGATACAGTATCTTTAACCAAGTCAAAATTAAGTAGAGGTTCGCCTCCGAAGAAGTCTATATCAAGGTTATAATGACTTCCTGAATTTTCTAGCAGAAAATCTATGGCAGATTTTGCAACTTCTTCTGTCATAATAGCATCAGGCCCAGAATATTTGCCACCTTTTGCAAAACAGTATTCACATGATAAATTGCATGTATGAGCAACATTCAAACATAGAGCTTTGATAGTAGTTGGTTTATTAGTGATGTCTATTGATAAATCTTCATAGATATCATCGGAAAATAGAAGACCTTCATTTACTAATTCATTAACTTCTTCATAGGCTTCTAAGAATTGGTCATCGTTTATATCATATCTATTTAAAATTACATTTTTGATTTCATTTTTATTATTGTCTTGATACAGGGATATTATATCGTAGGTTATATCATCTACAGCATGCACAGATCCGCTGTATACATCTAAAACAATATTAAAGCCTTTGGCTTTGTATTGGTGTATCATAGTTTCTCCTTTATATTTACTATAGTATTTTACTAGGAATTGAGAATCTTATAACAAATTTCTAGCAAATAAAAAACTTATCTAAGCTATTAACTTAGATAAGTTAAAAATTATTATTTATTTTTTTTGCTAACACATTCTTGATTAGCAACACCACAGCTTGTTTTACATGCTGATTGGCAAGATGTTTGACATTCACCGCAACCACCATGTTTTTTGCTTTTGTGGAGATTTCTTGTGTTTAAAGTTACAATTCTTTTCATATGTACTCTCCTTTTCTTTTATTAATAATAACAGTTTTTGTAAATTTTGTCAATTTATACAAGAAATATTCTCATCACTTATGTTCATATTTATATTGTTTGCCAGTAAAAACTTAATATTTTTAATTATATCTTCATCAATTAATTCTCCAGGTACAAGTATTGGTATGCCAGGGGGATAGGCATAGATGAAGTCGCCACAAATTTTCCCGATTGAATCATATAACTTGTAAATTTTTTTATTACTATGAATACATTCATAAATCTCCATGGATTTTCTTGGTATTTTAAAGGTAAAATTGCTCTTGTTACTTAATTTCGTAATACTTTTGTCTATTTTATAGAGGGCTTTAATTAGTTTATCAAAACCATCTTTCCTATCAAATATTGTAGAAATCAACAAAACATAGTTAGGATAAGTCATTTCAATTTCTATTTTTTCTTCTTTTAATTTTCTAGCAAGTTCACGGCCGGATATATTAGTATTATTAGTTGATACAAGAATTTTAGTACTATCCTTCGAATCACAATCTACAACTTGTAAGTTTTTAAAATCTTGACTATATAAATATAACAAGTTATTCATAAGATTTTCATATAATTTATTAAAAGTAGAAAATTTTTCAATCATTTCATCTATAGATTGCAATATGACATATGAAGGTGATGAGGTTTGAAAAATTGCCATATTTCTTTTGACTTCATCATATATATCTAAATCATTAACAAGAACTGCAGCTGCTGGTGTTAGAGCTGATAGATTTTTGTGAAATGATGTTATAGCAACATCGAAAGAAATATTATAACAATCTGTTAGTGGAAAGTGACTGCCGTGCGCCATATCGACAACAAGCTTTGTAGAGTGCTTCTGGCAAAGCTTATATATTTTATCAAGATCTAGTATATAACCCTCATAGGAAGGAGATGTAATAACTACGCATGAAAAATTTTTACTAGATATTTTTTTCTCAAAATCATCATAATCAATATCTACAATAGCTGAAATTTCATTGGTTATGATATCAATGTATGTAACATCAAGTTTATTTAACTCACACGCATTATATACTGCCTTATGAGAAGATCTTTCTATTAGGATATTTTGATTATCATGAGTAAGTGCTCTTATAACTGATAATAATCCGGAAGTTGACCCGTTTGTAGATATGATAGTTTTATTTACATCATAAATCTTCGAAAGTCTATTTTCCATACTTACGAAAATATCTTTAGGGTCGTTTAGATTATCAAAACCATCTATTTCAGTTAGATCCCTTTCATAAGGTAAATCATTTCTTAGCACATTTGTCCTTTTTGATCCGGGCATATGGAAGGGATAATAATTTTCTTTTAAATATAAATCTAATTTCTTATTTAACATAATAACCTCCCATATATCTTACTATATTATTAAGATAATGAAATTTTGTTTTGTTCATATTATGGGATATAATGATACATAGGAGAAAAGAATGAATACAAGTTTTAAAAGAATTTTAAAGATGATTTTATTATTTTTGATGTTTGTAGTTTTGTTTAGTTCTGTAATTTTACTTACTAATTTCTTCAAGCCTAAAAATAATATAGATCAAGATAATAAAAATGAGTTTCTATTTCTCATGACAGGAGTAGATGATAATGGAGAAGAGTTTGGAACAAGAACAGATACAATGATGCTTGTGAAAGCTAATCTTAATGAAAAGAAAATTGACCTTATTTCAATACCAAGAGATAGTCTGGTAAATATCAACGGATATATGGATAAAATAAACGCAGCACATTCTTATGGTGGAATTGATTTAACTATTGAAACAGTAAGAGACTTTTTAGGAATAGATCTTACTAATTATGTAGTCATTCCTTTTGATGCTGTTGTTGATGGAATAGACGCACTTGGTGGAATAGATATAGATGTAAGTGAAGATATCGCATCTGCAATGGACATTACTCCAGGAACTCATCATTTTACAGGGAGTGAGGCACTGGACTATGTAAGATTTAGAAAAGGATATGCCAATGCTGACCTTGGCAGAATAGCAACTCAACAAGATTTTGTAATGCAATTTATCCATGAAGCGACAAGAGCTAAGAATATACCTAAACTTCCTATTGTATATATGTCTATGAATGATAAGATAAAAACAAATATGAGCTTTTCTCAAATGTCAAAACTCGCCTTTGCTTTTAGAGGAATAGATAAGGATAATATAAATCAAGTCAGGTTAGAAGGAGAAGTAGTAGATATAGATGGTATAAGCTACTATGATATATATGATTATTCAATAGAAGATGTAAGAAATAATTTCTTAAGTAACTTTTCTTATTAAGGGTATATTAATAAAGACAATAAAAGTGGAGGAATAGATGGATATTAAATCAAAAATAAGAGTTATAGAAGATTATCCAAAAGAAGGAATTTCTTTTAAGGATATTACAACATTACTTAAAGACAAGAAAGCTTTCAAAGAAACTTTAAACCAACTAGAAAAGGCCTTAGAAGATTACGAATTTGACTATATAGCTGGAATTGAATCAAGAGGTTTGATCTTTGGAGCACCTTTGGCAGATCGATTAAATAAAGGTTTCATTCCAATAAGAAAACCTGGTAAATTACCTGGAGAAATCGAAAAAATCTCCTATGAACTAGAATATGGCTCTGGAGAATTGGAGATGCACAAGGATGCAATAAACGATGGAGATAGAGTAGTAATAATAGATGACTTAATTGCAACTGGAGGTTCTGCGAAAGCAGCAGCTAATTTGATAGAAGCTGTTGGTGGAGAAGTTTCATGTTTTGAGTTCTTGATAGAGTTAACAGAGTTAAATGGTCGCTCATATCTTGGAGATTATGATGTCATTTCTTTAATCAAATATGATCATTAAAAAATAAGGGTTCCCAGAGGAACTCTTTTTTAGTGAAATTTATTATTTATTTCTTGCAAGTAATAGTTCATGTAGTATAATTTCATTAAGGTCAGAGATAGTCAGACTAGATGGAGGTTAACATGAAATATAGAGATTATTATGAAATATTGGGCGTTGACAAGAAAGCAAACCCTGATGAAATAAAAAGAGCATATAGAAAACTAGCAAAGAAATATCACCCAGACCTTCATCCAGACGATAAAGAAGCAGAGAAAAAATTTACTGAGATAAATGAAGCATATGAAGTATTGTCAGATGAAGAAAAGAGAAAAAAATACGATATGTTTGGTAAAAACGCAAACTTCCAAGGCGGACAGAATTTCGATCCGAGCGATTTTGGATTTGATTTTGGAAACTTCGGAAATGGTTCTTACACATATACAAGTTCTAACTCTAATGGATTTTCAGATTTCTTTGATGGCTTATTTGGCGGATTTAGTCAAAACTCAAATTCTTATCAAAGAGGAGGATCTTCTAGATTTTCTAATTTCGGTCAAGGGTTTGGCAGGAAGAAAAAAGAAAATATCACTACATCAATAACAGTTAGTATAGATGAAGCTATGAATGGTACAAATAGAAGTATCAAAGTTAAAAATGGCGAGAGATTAATTGATGTAAAAGTAACTGTTCCAAAGGGAATTAAAAATAATAATAAAATTAGAATTGATGGATCAAAATATGGCACAGATGCCAATATAATAGTAAAAGTTACAATAAAAAATTATGATGATCTAATTTTAGATGGAATTGACTTTATAAAAAAGGTTAAGATTTATCCTTGGGATGCGTATTTTGGCGTTAAGAAAAAAATTGAAACCAATGCAGGAGCTTTCATGGTTAAGATTCCAGAAAATTCTCAAGCAGGTAAAAAAATTAGGCTAAAAAATAGAGGATATAAAGATAGAAAAGGAAATGTAGGAGATTTGATACTTGAAATAGTAATTGAAAATCCAAATACACTTAGCGAAAATCAAGTAAATCTATACAAAAAACTAAAAGAGGAGGAATAGTATGGACTTCAATAAATATACACAAAAATCACAAGAAGCTATAAATGATTCACAAGCTATAGCTATAAAAAATTCTAACCCAGAAGTAAATGAAATACATTTGGCTTACTCTTTAGTAAGTGATTCAAACTCAATTGTTAGTCAAATACTTAAGACAATGAATGTTGACTACTCATCATATAAAAATGCAATTACTAAAAAATTAGAAGCAATGCCAACTCTAGAAGGAGGATCTGATATATATCCAACACAGGTCTTTCAAAGGATTCTCCTTAAAGCAGAAGATGAAGCCAAAAACATGGGAGATAGTTATGTTTCCACAGAGCACATTTTCTTAAGCTTGTTAAATGAAAAAACAGAGATAAGTGATGTAAATAAGGAATATAAGATATCTTATAATTCCTTCAAAAAATCTATAACAAATGTCAGGAATGGTCAAAAAGTGACAAATGATAATCCAGAAGAAACAACAAATCCACTTGAAAAATTCGGTAGAAACCTAACTCAAGAAGCTCGTGATGGAAAAATAGATCCTGTTATTGGTAGAGATTCTGAAATTAGAAATGCTTTAAGAATTTTATCAAGAAGAAAGAAAAACAACCCTGTTCTAATAGGTCAACCTGGTGTAGGTAAGACTGCTATAGTTGAAGGACTAGCTCAAAGAATTGTAAATAATGATGTTCCTGAGCCACTTCAAGGAAGAACAATATTTTCACTTGATATGGGTTCACTCGTAGCTGGAGCAAAATATCGAGGCCAATTTGAAGAAAGACTCAAAGCGGTTATAGATGAGGTTCAAAAGTCAGATGGCCAGATTATAATGTTTATAGACGAGATTCATAATATAGTGGGAGCAGGTAAATCTGAGGGGGCAATGGACGCATCTAACATTATGAAACCAATGCTTGCCCGAGGAGAAATAAAAGTAATAGGTGCAACTACACTTAATGAATATAGACAATATATAGAAAAAGACGGTGCCTTAGAGCGTCGTTTCCAAAAAGTTATGGTAGCAGAACCTTCAGTTGAAGATACTATTAGCATTCTTAGAGGTATAAAAGATAAATATGAAATATTTCATGGTATAAGAATCCAAGATAGCGCTGTAATTGCTGCAGCTGAGTTATCAGATAGATATATTTCAGATAGATTTTTGCCAGATAAGGCTATCGACCTAATGGATGAAGCCTGTGCAACAGTAAGAACTGAAATAGACACAATGCCAACATACTTGGATGAACAAAAAAGAAAACTATTACAACTTCAAATAGAAATAACAGCTCTAAAAAAAGAAGATGATGAATATTCTATAAAAAGAAGAGAAGAGCTAGAAAAAGAAGTAGCAGACTTGTCCGAGAAATTTGACCAAGACTTTATGAAATGGAAAGAAGAAAAGTCTGCCATAGATGATGTAAAAAGTATAAAAGAAGAAATTGATAGGATTAATGTTCAAATAGAACAAGCTGAGAGAAACTATGATTTTGAACGCTTATCTGAGCTAAAATACGGAAAATTAGAAGAGCTAAAAAAGAAACTCGAAAAAGCAACCAACAATTCAGACCAAACAGAAAATGGTTCAATAAAAGAGGAAGTTACAGATGAAGATGTTGCTGATGTTGTAAGCAACTGGACAAATATTCCTGTAAATAAACTTGTAGAGAGCGAAAGAAGTAAAATTCTACATTTACCTGAGAAGCTTCACCAAAGAGTAATAGGGCAAGAAGAAGCTATCCAAGCTGTCTCTAATGCTATTATTAGGGCTAGATCAGGTCTTAAGAGTCAAAATAGACCTATAGGTTCATTCATATTCTTAGGTCCAACAGGTGTAGGTAAAACTGAACTTGCAAAGTCATTAACAGAGGCTATGTTTGATGATGAAAGAAACATGATTCGTATAGATATGAGTGAATACATGGAAAAATACTCTGTATCTAGACTAATAGGTGCAGCACCTGGTTATGTAGGATATGAAGAAGGAGGACAACTAACGGAATCTGTTAGACGTAAGCCTTATTCAGTAATATTATTCGACGAAATCGAAAAAGCACACCCAGATGTATTCAATATTTTATTACAAGTATTAGATGATGGTAGACTAACCGATTCTCAAGGAAGAACAGTAGATTTCAAAAATACTATTATTATAATGACAAGCAATATTGGGTCAGAATATCTTATAGATGGATTAAATGAAGATGGAACTATAGACGAGGAAAATAGAGAAAATGTTGATAAGGTTTTAAGAAATTCATTTAAACCTGAATTTTTAAATAGAATTGACGATATTGTAATGTTTACACCACTTACAAGTGATCAAGTCTATGAAATAATTGACCTACAAATTGAAGATATTAAACATAGACTAGAAGATAGAGATATAAACTTAGAAATTAGTCCGAGAGCAAAAGAATATATTTTGGCTAATGCTTATAATATCGAATATGGTGCAAGATCTGTTAAAAGGTTCCTACAAACGCATGTAGAAACCGACCTAGGAAAATTAATTATTGAAGGAAAAGTAGCTGAAAAAGATACAGCAGTATTAGATTTAGATGAAAATAATAGATTAAAGTTTATTATTAAGTAAACATTTAAAAATATATTAACCCTCAAATCTTAAGAATTGTAGAAAGATTTGAGGGCTTTTTTATGTTTTTTTAAATGTATAAATATTTTCATATTAAAGATTTGAAGCCCTATATTAAGACGATAGCACTACATATAGTATTCATTTTTTACTAATACCACTATATGTGGTATAATTGTAACTATTAAATGATAGATGGGAGGTAACGATGCCACTGGTAATTAAGAGAAATGGTTTAAAAGATCCGTTTTACAAATATAAAATAGTAAATGCAATAGAAAAATCTATGAATTCTCCTAGTGGAGTTTTTGTTTATAAGCAAGCAGAGGAGATTGCTCAAGAAATAGAAAGTGAATCAAAAGATTTAGAGGAAATCTCTATATATGATATAGAAGATAAGGTTTATTATAAACTTATCGAAAGGAAGAATCCAGCAACTGCAAGAGCATATGAATCTTACAAATCAGTTCAAGCTTATAAGAGAGAGCAGAATACATCTGATAATGATATACTTGGTTTACTAAATCAAACTAATATAGATGTTATGGATGAGAATTCAAATAAAAATCCAATAATCGCTTCAACTCAAAGAGACCTTATAGCGGGAGAAGTTGCAAAAGACATAGCTAAAAGAAAATTAATCCCAGCTGATTTAGTAGAAGCACACGAATCTGGGGCGATACATATACACGATCTAGATTATTTAATCCAACCTATATTTAACTGTTGTTTAGTTGATATGAAGGATATGCTTGATAATGGAACTGTTGTAAATGACAAGATGATTGAGACTCCAAAATCATTCCAAGTTGCTTGCAATGTTATGACTCAAATTATTGCTCAAATTGCAAGTAATCAATATGGTGGTCAGTCAATAAATATCTCTTGCTTGAGTCCATATCTTAAAAAATCTTATGATAAAAACTTAAAGCTAAGTAAAAGCATGTTAAATGATGAAGACAAAGCTATTGAAATGGCTAATGCTCTAACAAAAAGAGACCTTGAAAGTGGTATCCAAACTATTCAATATCAGATAAACACCTTAATGACAAGTAATGGTCAGTCTCCTTTTGTTACTTTATTTATGCATACAAATGAAAAAGATCCATTTTTAGATAATACCGTAAGAATAATTGAAGAAATTTTAAAACAGAGAATAAAAGGAATTAAAAATGAGCAAGGTATTTATGTTACACCTGCTTTTCCAAAGCTTATATACGTATTAGATGAAAATAACATATATAAAGATTCTCCTTACTATGAATTGACAGAACTTGCAGCAAAATGCACTGCTAAGAGGATGTATCCTGACTATATTTCTGCTAAAAAAATGCGTGAAAACTACGAGGGTAATGTATTTTCTCCTATGGGATGCAGAGCTTTTTTACCACCATACAAGGACGAGAATGGCAATTACAAATTTGATGGAAGATTTAACATGGGCGTTGCTACAATTAATCTTCCACAAATTGCAATACTCGCAGATGGAAATCAAGACAAATTCTTTGAAATTTTAGATAAAAGATTAGAGCTCATAAAAAGAGTCGGTCTATTAAGATATGAACATTTGTCAAAAGTAACAAGCGATTCATCTCCAATACACTTTAGATATGGGGCGATTGCAAGACTAAAAAGACACGAATCAATCAAACCACTTTTAGAAAATGGTTATGCTACCGTAACCATTGGCTATATTGGTATTTATGAAGCAAGCAAATTAACTGTAGGTAAATCTCACACCACTAAAGAAGGTCATGACTTTGCATTAAAAATAATGCAAGTCTTAAATGAGAAGAAAAAAGAATGGACAGATAAATATGGTATCGCCTTTGCAGTTTATGGAACACCTGCAGAAAGCCTAACTCATAGGTTTGCTTCAATTGATAAAGAAAGATTTGGGGAAATAGAAGATATTACAGATAAGGGATATTATACAAACTCTTTTCATGTCGATGTAAGAGAAAAAATATCTGTTTTTGATAAATTTAAATTTGAATCTGAATTCCAAGAGTTATCTACTGGAGGTTGCATTTCCTATGCTGAAATACCAAACATGACCTCAAATATTCCTGCTGTAATGACTATGATAGAATATATTTACGATAATATTCAATATGCAGAATTTAATACTAAATCTGATTATTGCGGTGAATGCGGTTATGATGGAGAGATACTTTTAGATGATGAAAATAACCGGTATTGTCCAAATTGTGGAAATAAGGACAGGAGCAGTCTAACAGTAGTAAGAAGGACTTGTGGATATTTAGGTGAGAACTTCTGGAATGAAGGTAGAACAAAGGAAATCAAAGCAAGGGTTCTTCATATATGAAATATGGTCAAATTAGAAAATATGATGTTGCAAACGGACCTGGTATAAGAACTACTTTTTTCATATCCGGTTGTGATAGAAATTGTAAAAATTGCTTTAATAGGGATTATATGGATTTTAATTATGGCAAGACATGGAATGACGAATCTTTAAAAGAAGTATTATCTTATTTAAAACTAAAGGAAGTAGAAGGTCTTACTATTCTCGGAGGAGAACCTTTTGAAAGTCCAGAAGGTCTATATGATGCCCTAGTACAGATAAGAAAAGAAACTGATAAGTCAATATGGATTTACTCAGGATTCAAATTTGAAGTTCTCAATAATTTCAGACTATCAAGAAAAATATTAGAGTTAGTAGATGTTTTGATTGATGGCGAATTTGTTGAAGATCTTAAAGACTTGAAACTGAAATTTAGAGGTTCATCAAATCAAAGAATAATAGATGTGAAAAAATCTTTAAAATATAATAATGTTATTCTCCTAGATGGGTATAATTAATAAAAAGGAGGAACTATGAGAGAATATAAAAAGCGTAAAGGTTTTTCAGCAATTATTGCTGTAATTGCAATAGCTGTTATTTTATTAATTGCTATTGTACCAACTTATAACAATTTAGCTACATCAAGAGAAAATGTAAATCAAGCGTACGCCCAAGTTCAAAACGTTGTTCAAAGAAGGGCAGATTTAATACCTAATCTTGTAAACACAGTTAAAGGTTATACGGATCATGAATCTGAAACTCTAACAAAAGTTACAAATGCTCGAGCAGGAGTTCAAAATGCAAATTCCCCTCAAGAATTAGCTGAAGCCAATGATGAATTAACAAGGGCTGTAGGTGATATCAATGTTGTAGTTGAAGCTTATCCAGAACTAAAAGCTGATAAGCAATTTGTTGCATTGATGGATGAATTAGCTGGTAGTGAAAATAGAATATCAGTAGAAAGAAAAAATTATAATGAAGCTTGTCAAGAGTTCAATACTAAACTAGTGAGATTTCCTACAAATCTAATAGGAAAGATAACTGGATTTAAACCTGCAGAATACTTCAAAGCTAGTGAAAGCGCGCAAGAAGCTCCAACTGTTGACTTTAATAAATAGGAGATAATATGAAAAAGGCTAAAATAATAAAACTTAATATAATATTCATAGTATTATTCTGCCTTTTTCCTAGCCTTGCTAAAGCAGATAGTATATATGACGGTATAAAAGACTATTGTTATGATGAATTATCTATAATAGATGATGAAACAAAAGATAATATTAAAAAAACAAATTTAGAACTAGAAAGCAAAACTGGATCTCAAATAGTAGTGGCGACCTTAAATAATCCTGATGGCCTCGAAGGTATGGATTATGGTAGTGAAATATTCAACAAATTAAAAATTGGTGACAAGCAAAAAGACAACGGTATACTAATCTTGTTTTTAGAAAATAAAAATACTGGCCAAAGAGAAATTTCTATTATTCCTGGTTATGGACTCGAAGGTAAGTTAAATGATGCCAAGGTAGGAAGGATCATAGATGATTTCATGCTAGATTATTTTAAACAAGGTGACTATTCTAAGGGAATAAACGAAGGATTTAATGCTGTTGTTGGACAGGTGATAGATGAATACGGAATTGAGCTAACAGGAGATTATGCTTACTATCAGGATAAAGTCAATGAAGATAATGGACTCACATTTACTGATATTATTATAATGTTGTTCATTTTTATAATATTTTCTAGATTATTATCAAGATTATTTATTAGACCTAGTTCTTATTATAGAGGTAGGGGCAGAAGAAACTATAATTATCCGTATTGGACTGGAGGATCATTTGGAAGTGATGACGATGATTCGTGGTCTGGCTGGTCTTCTGGAGGAGGATTCAGCGGCGGAGGAGGTAGCACAGGCGGAGGCGGTGCTAGTAGAAAGTTTTAAGATAAAAAGAGTATTACGAAATGTAATACTCTTTTAAATTTATTTAATTTTAGGAATTAGCTTCTCATAAACTAATAAAAGTAATATATAGTTTACTATTGCATCCGGGATTACTTTGACAGCTCTGCCAGCTAGAAGTACCTTATAAGGTGTTCCATACAGCTGAGTAAGCCATAGAGGTGTCAAAAGTCCATGATTAATTCCGTAGACAAATAATATCACCAATAAAATTAATACCTTAATACTTAAATATTTCTTTTTTCCGTATTTAAATATAATACCAGGAACCATACCTGTTAGTATTGCTCCTAAAGTAAATCCTGGGTGATAAGTTCCACCTATATTAATCATAATTCCGATTAAATCTGATGCCAAACCAGACAAAGCCCCTAGCATTGGTCCAAATAGAATACCTGTAAGCATTAAAGGTAAAGTCCCAAATGATATCTTAATATTGGGGGTTAGTTGTATACCCAAAACTCTGGATAGAATTATGCTAAGTGCTGTAAGCATGGCCGCCTTTACTAAATTGTTTACTAATATTTTGTTTTTCATATTTCCCCTTTCTATCAGAGGGCAGCGGTTGCGATAAAGAATCATGCATTTGCTTCGTTTAAGAACAACAACCCATTTCTTAACACTTAATGCTCTTTATCTACTCTGATATATACATTATAGTATATATTTATGAAAAACAAAAGGATAATTAAATATTATTACTTAAAAAATTGCTATTTTACTATAAAGCCTTGTTTTTTTAAAGTCTCAAACATTTTGTTCCTATTAGCTATTATAGTTCCTTGTTTTTTAGGGATTTGAAGTGAGAAAGAATCACTTCTCTTATTAGATTCTCTAAGATCATAATATGTTGTCATTTCTGCATCATAATCTTTAATTTCTTCATTATAATTATCAAAAACTTTATAAGTATTGACAAATGATTTTAGGGAAATTGGCAATCTCGGTTTTAATTGTGGATTTTGATTAGGATATCCGAAACCAAGACCTACTACTGGATAAGTATATTTAGGAAGGTTTAACAAATCTATAATGTCTTGAGTAGAATTGTGGATATTTCCGTAATAATTTGTTCCAAGTCCCATTGATTCAGCAGAGCTAACTACATTTTGAGCTGCTATTACAGAATCTGTAAAAGCTTGGATAAATTTATCGAAACTAATCATTTCATCATTTTGCATCTTATTTTCTTTAGCTATAGAATAATTTCTATACAAATCCGCAACAAATATCCAAAGTTCTGGAGCTCTTCTCATATATTCTTGCATTCCAATTTCAGATAATTTATCTTTAATATCTTGATCAGTTACTCTTATTATAGTAAATAGTTGCATACCATTTGAAGATGCTGAGTGATTCGCAACCTCTAAAAGATTTTCTACTATCTCTTTATCTACTTTTAGGTCTTTAAATTCTCTAATAGTTTTGTGGTTTAAAGCATTTTCTATGTTAACGTTCATGATAAATCCTTTCTGTTTTTTATTATTCTACCCATTTTTTATGATATAATTCATCTAAGGAGATTCATAATGTTAATTAAGATATCTGTTAGAAACTTAATAGAGTTTGTAATGAGATCAGGAGATATAGATAATACTTTTAAAGATAATACTAGAATGATTGAAGGAATTCGTGCTCACCAAAAAATACAGAAATCCTATGGTGATAATTATTCTAGTGAATATTATCTAAAAGATATAACTGAGTACAACGACGTTACTTTTCATGTCGAGGGGAGAGCAGATGGTATTATAAGAAATGGAACATCGTATATAGTTGATGAAATAAAATCGACTAAAAGAAACCTAGAAGATATAGATGATTCTAATTCACTACACTGGGCTCAAGCTATGTGTTATGCTTATTTTTTGGCAAAAAATAAAAATTTAGAATCTGTAGATATTCAGTTAACTTATGTATCAACGGAAGATTACAATACTAAAAATTTTAAGAGGAATTATTCATTTATAGATTTAGAAAAATTTTATATGGATCTATTAAGACAGTATATCGACTTTTCAAAGATACTTACAGAAAATATAAAAAGGAGAGATTTTACAGCCAAAAATTTGGATTTTCCCTATGATAACTACAGAAAAGGTCAAAGGAAAATGGCGGTAGCTATATATAAATCTATATTAGATAATAATAATCTTTTTGTAGATGCTCCTACTGGCATTGGCAAGACAATATCTTCAATATTTCCATCTGTAAAAGCTATAGGAGAAGGCCTTATTGATAAGATATTTTACTTAACATCTAAATCCACTACTGGTAATGAGGCTATTAAAGCTTTAAAACTATTAGAAGAAAAAGGTCTAGGAATGCTCTGCCTTCATATTACATCAAAAGAAAAAGTGTGTTTAAATGATGAGGTGAAATGCAATCCAAGTGACTGTCCATTTGCCAAGGGGCATTTTGACAGGGTAAATGAGGCTATAAAAGATATAATTTCCAATGAAACTATAATAGATTATGATACATTAACATCATACTCAGAAAAGCATAAAGTATGTCCATTCGAATTTGAGCTTGACGTTGCAATATATTCTGATTTTATTATATGCGATTATAACTATGTGTTTGATCCTAATGCATATATGAGAAGATTTTTTGAGGAGGTTATATCTAGGTACATATTTTTAATAGATGAAGCTCATAATCTCCTAGATAGATCTAGGGACATGTATTCCTTTAAATTTACTAACAAAGAGTTTACCGAACTAAGAGAGTACTTTAATAAAGATAGGGATAGAAGAATTCTTAATAATATAGGCGATATAATAGATGAATTTGAAAAGAATTATATAAATTTTGGTAAAAAACTTAATTACTCAACTAATAAGCATCTTGACGAAATTGATGAAAAGCTTATTAAATTAAATAAAAGTTTGGAAAAGTTTTTAGTAGAAGAAAAGATTAACAAAAATTACGATATTATTTTAGATGCATATTTTAATATAACTAGATACCTGAAAATTTCTGATAATTTTATAGATGGTTTCTATAATATAATTTCCTATGATGATGTAGAAAAGGTAAAGACATTTGAAATAAAATGTATTGATCCTTCTGATATACTAAAGAATAAATACAAATTAGCTGTTTCTACTATATTTTTCTCCGCTACCCTTTCACCAATTATGTTCTATGTAAATATATTAGGGGCAGAAGATTCATTAAAACTAAGATTAGAAAGCCCATTTAACGCCAATAAGCAGCTTATAATACAGAAATCAATAAGTACTAGATATAAAGATAGGATAAATAGCCTAACCCATATATCAGATTCAATTAATGAGTTTGTTAATACAAAAAATGGTAATTATTTTATATTTTTTCCATCTTTTAATTATTTAGAAGCTGTTGCTGGAGATTATATGGTTAGATATGATGAAAATATTATTATTCAAGATAGAAGTATGACTAAAATTGAAAGAGACAATTTTTTAAATAAATTTACAGATAAAAGTTCTGAAATAGCTTTCTTGGTCTTAGGCGGGATCTTTTCTGAAGGAGTAGATCTAGTAGGAGATAAGCTAATTGGTACTATGATTATATCAGTCGGAATGCCAGGGGTATCTTATGATAGAAATTTGATAAAAAAACATTTTGATGAAAAAGGTTTAAATGGTTTTGATTATTCATATACATATCCTGGTATAAATAGGATATTTCAAGCAGCTGGTAGAGTTATAAGAAGTAATGAGGATTATGGTATAGTATATCTTGTTGATGATAGATTTTCTTGGAATAAATACAAGATGTTATATCCTCCTCACTGGAAGAATATACTATATTTAGAAGGCGGAAGTAATATGAAAGAAATTACCGATAAGTTTTGGAGAAATAATGAGAAAAAAGGCAATTAAAGAAGTAAAAATAGAAAAAGTTAAATACCCTAATATATCACAAGGACATGATGAAAATGGAAAAGTAATTGAATTTAAGGGTGGTGTATTGGGACAAACTGTAAAGATTAAAACAACTAAAAGAGGAAAAGATAAGATAAAGGCAAAATACTTAGATTTAATAGAGCACTCAGATTTAGAGAATAACACCAATACCTGTTCAAATCCAGATATATGTGGAGGCTGCGCTTACCAAAGACTAGCCTACGAAACTGAACTCATGCTGAAAGTTGACATGATTAAGAAAATGTTTGAGGAAAATGGTATAAGTTATCAGGGAGACATTAAAATAAACCAGTCTCCTAAAACTAGAACCTACAGAAACAAAATGGAATATACCTTTGGAGATAGGGAAAAGGGAGGAGAATTAGTTTTAGGGCTTCATAGACAGAATAGATTTTATGAAATTGTAGACACCAAAGACTGCAATATCGTAGACAATGACTTTAACATTATTAGATCAAATGTAGAGGAATATTTTAGGGATAAAAAAACAGATTTTTATCATAAAACTACTAATGAAGGATTACTAAGACATTTAATTGTAAGAAAAGCTCATAGAACAGGTGAGCTAATGGTAATCCTAGTTACAACAAGTGATACTAGCTTTGACGATATAAGAAAAAAACTATTCTTAAACAAATTACTAGAATCTAAAGTGGAAGGAAAAATTGTGTCTGTTTTTCATGTGATAAATGATTCAGTAGCAGATGCAGTCATACCTCAAAAAATCAATCTCTTGTTTGGTAAAAATCACATAGTAGAAGAAATGTTAGAATTAAATTTTAAGATTTCTCCATTTTCATTTTTCCAACCCAATATATACACCGCAGAAAAACTTTATCAGAAAGCTTTTGACTTAGCTAAAATTGACGGTCAAATGGATATTCTTGACTTGTATTCAGGCACTGGAACTATTACACAGGTTATGGCAACTAAGGCAAAATCAGCTACAGGAATAGAAATTGTAAAAGAAGCTGTAGATAAAGCTTGGGAAAATTCAGAATTAAATGATATAAAAAATATAGATTTCCTTTGTGGAGATGTCTTGGAAGAGATAGAAAAAGTCGGAAATAAATATGATGTAGTTATTTTAGACCCACCGAGAGCTGGAATTAGCTCAAATTCTTTAGAAAAGATACTAAAAATAGATACTAAAAAGTTTATATATATAACCTGCAATCCAAAAACTCAAGTAGAAAATATCAAAGAATTTATAAGCTCAGGCTATAAGATAAAAGATTACGAACTATTTGATCAGTTCCCACGTTCTAGACATGTGGAGACTATAGCGTTGATACAAAAGATGTAAATTTAGAAATCCTGCATTTTAAGCAGTTTTATAAGCATTTTGTCTTCGATAAAGATGAAGAAGGATACGTCAAAAAGACTCAAAAAAACTACATGGACGTAAGAATAGTTTTGCAACTGGTATGAGGAGACACAAAGAAAAATATAATAAGATAAAACCCATTTTATACTTTCTACAAGAGTAGCTTAAATAAGGCTGCTCTTTTTTTATTTTAAAGAAAGGAGTCAGGGATGAATTTTGATTATTTTTATAATAGGCAATCTGAAATGTATAACTTCATTAGGTTACCTATGATATTGCTGGAAGATGGGATTTTTGAGAGCATTTCTATTGAAGCTAAAGTTTTGTATTCATATATGCTTAATCGAATGGGTCTTTCATATAAAAATGGCTGGATAGATGAAGATGGAAAAGTCTTTATTTACTACACAATGGATGCTATTAAAGAGCAATTTAACTGTGCTAATGATAAAGCCTTAAAGATTATAAATGAGCTTGATATAAAATCAGGAATTGGATTGATAGAAAAGAAAAGACAAGGACTTGGAAAACCAAATAGGATATATGTTAAAGATTTTATGAGTGTTTTCTCCAATCCAAATAATAGAAATCCAGATTTCCGAAAAGCAGAAGTCCAGACTTCCGAAAATCGGAATTCAAGAACTCCGAATAACGGACTTCAAGATTTCCGAAAATCGGAAGGTAACTATAACAATATTAGTAATAATGAGTTAAGAAATAATGATTTTAGTAAAGGTCAAAAACCTTATGGAATATATAAAAACATATTTTTGACTGATGAAGAATACAAGGACTTAACAAATGAGTTGGGAAGCAGAATTAGTGACTACATTGATAGGTTGTCGTCATATATGAAAGCAAATAACAGAGTGTATCAAGACCACAAGGCAACGATAATCAATTGGTATCTTAATGATCAGGCAAAAAACATTAATGATAATACAACAAGGAAAATGAATTACGATATAGGAGAGAGTTTATGAAGAGCTTAAAAGATTTTGTATTAAGAGAAAATGATGTTGAAAGAAATGGACATATCTATTGTAAATCATGTGGTAAAAGAGTTGATGGAGAATTAGTTGACCTTGGATTTACAAAGTTTATTTCAAGAATTAAATGTGAATGTGAAATAAAAAGAGATAAGGAAAATGCAGAAAGAGAAATATTAACGAGAATATCATCGCTAAAAAGAGATTGTTTTTCATCGCCAAACCAACACCAATATACTTTTGAGAGATTCTTAAATGAAAAAGGTCAAGCCTATAATGTTGCCTATAATTATGCTAAAAGTTTTGAACAAATGAAGGAAGACAATGTTGGACTTTTATTTTATGGAGATGTTGGCAGTGGAAAGACTTATCTTGCTTGTTCTATTGCAAATGAATTAATTGAAAGAGAACAAGTTAAAGTTAAGATTATGAATTTATCTCAGGTTATAAATCAAATACAAAAATCTGCATTTAAGGTTGATTCAAATGAAATAATAAGTAACCTCTCTAATATTCCTTTGTTAATCTTAGATGACCTTGGAATTGAAAGGGATACATCTTATGCAAGAGAGCAAGTATATAACATTATAAACTCAAGATACTTAAAGGGTAAGCCGACAATTTTCACTACAAACTTATCATTGGAAATCATTCAAAATCCTAATATTGAACTTGAGTATCAGAGGATATATTCAAGAATACTTGAAATGACAATACCAGTTAAAGTCACAGGAGAAGATTTTAGAATGAAAATCCATCAGGAGAAGTTAAGAAAATACAAAGAGTTACTTTTATATGGAGGTGGAATAGATGATTAATGAAGAAGTATCTAGGTCAAGTCTTAATCTTGAAGTAAGACTTGCAAAAGCAACAAGTAAAGCAATTCTTGATGCCTTAAAGAAAGTACACAAGCAAATAGAAGAACAAGGAGGCTTGAAAAATGTAATAAAAAATAATGGAGAAGAAGTAAAGCTAAAAGATATGGTTAAAAGGGACAGTTAGAAGAAATTAATCTAAAAGATTCTGAGTTAAAAGAACTAAAGAAAATTTTAAATAAACACGGAGTTAAGTTTTCCGTTATGAAAGATAAGGAAACTGGTAACCACTCTGTGTTTTTTCAATCTAAGGATATAAAGGTAATGGAACACGCCTTTAAAAAAGCAGTTAAGGCTTCTGAAAGAAAGGCCGATAGAAAAGATTCAATAACGAAGACTATAAATAAGTTTAAAAATATGGCTAAGGACACAATTAGCAAAGATAAAGTTAAAAATAAACATAAGGAGCAAAGCTTATGATAAGTAATTTAAAAACATTTGAAAATAAGAATTTTGGGAAACTCACTGTTATAGAAAAAGACGGTGAGTTTTTCTTTATAGCGAATGAAGTAGCAGCTATGCTAGGATATGTCAATCCAAGAAAAGCTGTTTATGACCATGTAGATGAAGAAGATAAGGGTGTAACGAAATGGAACACCCCTGGAGGAATACAGAATATTTCAATAATTAACGAATCAGGATTATATTCACTTATCCTTTCATCAAAACTACCACAAGCAAAAATATTCAAAGCTTGGGTAACTAGAGAAGTCTTACCAAGTATTAGAAAAAATGGAGGATATATATTAGGGCAAGAAAAGAAAACTAATGAAGATCTACTTGCAGATGCAATTCTTGTAGCCAATAGAATTATTGCCGAAAGAGAAGAAGAAATTGAAGAATTAAGACCAAAGGCAGATTATTATGATAAATTAGTAGATTATAACCTACTTACAAACTTTAGAAATACTGCCAAAGAGTTAGGAATACCACAAAATCAATTTATAAGTTTTCTAATGGATAAGGGATTAATTTACAGAGATAAGAAAAAGAAACTCTTACCTTATGCAGAAAAGAACAAGGGATATTTTGAAGTAAAAGAATGGGTTGATCCACTAGGTACACTTGTAGGAATACAAACATTTATAACACCGAAGGGAAGACACTACCTACTAATTTTATTAGATAGTGAAGGTTTCTACGATGAATAAAATATTAGAAGCCATTCTTTCTGATATTAAAAACTTAATTAAAATAGACAACCCAAAGAAATTTATATTATCAAACATTCCTTATTTATCCTTCTTCTACATTGGAAATATCTTTTCTAAGCACATCAATTCCTATGTTGGAGGAGATATTATTGATAGATTAATGGTGGGAATTTCTGATATAGGAACTTTATCTTATGTACCAAGCCTTAATCCAAGGGACTTATTAGTAGGTATTTCAGTTGCTGCCATTGTTAAGCTAATAGTATATAGCAAAGGTAAAAACAAAAAGAAATATAGGCAAGGTAAAGAGTATGGATCTGCAAGATGGGGAGAAAGCAAGGATATTGCTCCATATATTGACCCTAAGTTTGAAAACAATGTTCTTATAACTAATACTGAAAGACTTACAATGAACTCAAGACCTAAAAATCCTAAATATGCTAGAAATAAAAATGTATTAGTAATAGGTGGTTCTGGATCAGGTAAGACGAGATTTTATGTAAAGCCAAATCTAATGCAAATGCATTCTTCTTATGTAGTAACAGACCCTAAAGGCACGCTTGTGTTAGAGTGTGGGAAAATGCTCTATGAAAATGGATATGACATAAAGATTTTAAACACAATAAACTTTAAAAAATCTATGAAATACAATCCCTTTGCTTATCTTCGATCAGAAAAAGATATTTTAAAACTTGTTCAAACCATAATTGCTAACACCAAGGGAGATGGAGAAAAGGCAGGAGAAGATTTCTGGGTAAAGGCTGAAAAGCTATATTACACTGCCCTCATCGGTTATATCTATTATGAAGCACCAGAAGAAGAAAAGAACTTTAAGACACTTTTAGATATGATTGACGCAAGTGAAGTTAGAGAAGATGATGAAACCTATATGAACCCAATTGATAGGCTTTTTGAGGCTCTTGAAAAGAAAGACCCAAGTCATTTTGCAGTTAAGCAATACAAGAAATATAAGCTTGCAGCAGGAGTAATAGAATTAAGGAGAACACTTAATCACTGTTTTAGTGAAATATGTACTTCTTAATTCTTTTTTATTTAAGAAATTAAGAGGAAGGAGGAAAAAGTGAGGAATTTTGAAAAGATAACAGGCTCATCGGCGATTAAGTCTAAAGACTGGAAAAAAGAAATCCAAAGCCTTGAAGATGAAATATCGAAACTCAACAGACAATCACAATCAATCAAAGAAGAGTACGAAAGTATCAACCATATCAAGTATGCAGTCAAGACAGTCAATGACGATTATGGCATAGACCTATCCATAGAGATAGACAAGGCAATTAAGAGAGGAGATAAACCAAGCGTGATTGCACAACTAAAAAAATTCCAAGAGCAAGGCAAAAAAGAAAAAGAGTACAACCAAAAAGTCAAGGAAAAGGCTAAAGAAAATTATAAAAATAAAGGGGAGGAAAGATAAAAATGGCAGACAACAGAAGATACTATTGGTTAAAATTGAAAGAAGATTTTTTTACAGATAAGAGAATCAAAAGGCTAAGAAAAATATCAGGAGGAGATACCTATACAATCATTTACCTCAAATTGCTTTTGCTTAGCTTAAAAGACAGTGGAAAACTGTATTATGACGGAGTAGAAACAGACTTTATCAAGGAGCTTGCCTTAACGATTGATGAAACGGAAGATGATGTAATGGTTACAGTAAATTATCTTGTAGCACAAGGCTTGATGGAGATAATCACAGAAAATGACGAGTATTTTTTAACAGAAATTCCAAGTCTTATAGGTTCAGAAACAGCTTCTACAAGGCGTTCCAGAAAATCGAGAGGACAAAAAGCGTTGCAATGCAACACTGGTGCAACACCTTGCAACCTTTTGCAACAAAACTGCAACGGAGATATAGAGATAGATAAAGAGATAGATATAGAGTTAGAAAAAGAGGGGGAGATAGAAAAAATATCCCCCAACCTTTATGGAGAATATAAAAATGTTTCCTTAACCGATGAAGAATATGGAAAGTTAAAGGATAAAATGCAAGGTCATAGGGAAGAAATGATAGAGAAGCTGTCAACCTATATGCAAAGCACGGGAAGAAACTATAAAGATCATTATGCGACCTTAGTTCATTGGTATGAGCAAGATAAAGGTAAATTAAAAGAAAGCCATAAATCAAAAGTATATACCTTTGAAGATTATGACAAGGGGGAACACTTGTAGACCTCGTATAAGACGGTGGAAAGGTGTTTTTAGAGCGTTAATGATAAAATAGGTATCAGACTATAGCTAAGTGTAAAATAGGGCTTAAAATTGCAGTATGAAAAAATATCGTATTTATGATAAAATGATAGTGATATGGTAATAAACTCAGTTATAAGGAGAGGATATATAAATGCGAATTCAATTTACTGTAACCGATGAAGAACTTGAAATTTTAACTAAAAAAGCAATAGAGGGAGGTTTCCCAAGCGTTACTGAATATTGTAAGTGTAGCAGTTTACAAGAAAATACAAGCTATGCTGACCTATATACTACCTTATTAAACAAAATTAGCTCTTTACCGAAGGGCAAAGAATTTGTTTTGAGAGAGTTAATCGCAACACCGCCAGCATTGATTGGCAGATGGTTTTATGAAAATGTAAATAAGAGACTTGTAAAAAATGTGGAACACATCGGAAAAGCTGAAGGCGGAGTAGAAAAATATAAAAGAATTTAGATAATGTTGGAGGTGCATTTCATGGCAGAAGAGAATAAAGAGATAGTTATTGTAGATGATAAAACTATACAAGAAAAAATATATCTTATTCGTGGGCAAAGAGTAATGCTTGATGCAGATTTAGCTGAAATATATGGTTATGAAACAAAAAACTTTAATAGACAGGTGAAAAACAATATTGAGAAGTTTGAAGGCGAAGATTTTATGTTTCAACTGACCGAGAATGAATTTGAAAACTTGAGGTGCAAAAATTTCACCTCAAGTTGGGGCGGTTCAAGATACTTACCAAATGCCTTTACAGAACAAGGTATTTATATGCTGATGACTGTATTAAGAGGTGAACTTGCTGTTAAGCAAAGCAGAGCTTTAGTTAGAACATTTAAGCAAATGAAAGATTTTATCATTGAAAACCAAGATTTTATCGGTTCAAAAGAATTGGTACAAATAGCAGTACAGACAAATCAAAACACAAAGGATATAGCTGAAATAAAGTCGCAAATGGCTACAAAAGAAGATTTGAAAAAGGTTATGGATAATTTTATAGATCCGGACACATACAAGCATTTCCTTTTAATGAACGGAGATAAGATTGAAGCAGATGTTGCCTATACCAAAATATATAAGTCTGCAAAGAAAAGTATTTATGTGATAGACAACTATATAGGCTTGAAAACCTTAGAATTATTAAGGGCTGCAAAAGACAATGTTGAAATTATAGTCTTTAGCGACAATGTGAAAAACAAGGATATGCTGACAAAAAATATCCTAAACGATTTTAGAAAAGATTACCCTAATATCAATCTGAAGATGAAAATTGCAGGTAAAAAGTATCACGATAGATATATTGCCATTGACTATGGAACAGACAGTGAAGCCTTTTATCTTTGCGGAGCTTCATCAAAAGATGCAGGAAATAAAATATCAAGTATTACAAAGATAGAGGAATCTTCCAAGGATATGTATCATACGATGTTTGGCGGAATGCTGAACAATAAGGATTTGAAAATTTAATATGTAAATGGTAAAGCGTTATTAAATGAATAGCTATAAGACTTGTGAAAGGCGGTAGAAATAAAACTCTATCGTCTTTTTTTGATTGCAACTAACAGGAGGGAAACTAATATGCACGAAAATAAAAATGAACATAATACAGGAACAAAGACTATAAAAAAGATTGGAAAAGTAACTTATGAGGTTATTGTCCATTTTAATGAAAATGCGACTGAAACTATGCAAGATAAATTGAAAAGGATAATGCTTAGAGAAATGGAGATGAAAAAACATCAAAAAGGAGATAAAAATGATTAGAAAGTCCTTGACAAGTTGTTACAGGAAAAACTGCCAAGTCAATTTTAATATCTTGTGGAGCAAGACTTGCACCTTTTGATATAAGAGAGCTTAGAGAACTAATGAGCGAAGATGAATTAGAACTCGATAAAATTGGAGATAGGAAAACTGCTCTATTCGTAATAATATCAGATACTGACGATACTTTTAACTTTGTAGTTTCAATAATGTATTCTCAATTATTTAACCTACTATGTGATAAGGCAGATGATGTGTATGGTGGAAGACTTCCAGTTCATGTAAGATGTCTACTTGATGAGTTTGCAAATATAGGCTTAATTCCTAAATTTGAAAAATTAATAGCGACAATTCGTTCAAGAGAAATATCAGCAAGTATAATACTGCAAGCACAATCTCAATTAAAAGCAATTTATAAAGACCATGCAGATACAATAGTTGGTAACTGTGACTCTACACTCTTTCTAGGAGGAAAAGAAAAAACAACAGTAAAAGAATTATCAGAAACCTTAGGAAAAGAAACCATAGACCTATATAACACATCAGAAACAAGATCCAACCAAAAATCTTTTGGTCTAAATTACCAAAAAACTGGTAAGGAACTTATGAGTCAAGATGAAATAACAGTAATGGATGGTGGAAAGTGCATATACCAGCTAAGAGGAGTAAGACCTTTCTTGTCTGATAAATTTGATATTACAAAGCATAAGAATTACAAGTTGTTGGAAGATTATGATAAGAAAAACTTGTTTGATGTTGAAGAGTATCTAACAAATAGAGATAAGGTAAAGTTAAAATCAAGTTATAAGATAAATAGGTTAAACATTTGAGTTTACGAAGAAAGCAAAATGTGCGAAAATAGAAAATCATCTTTAATTATATTAAATATAAATGGTGTGCAGTTTATTTTGGAAAGTGATACAGAACTTACAAGTTATAAGAAAAATTATATTGAAGCAATATGTGAGACAATGTACGATGAAAGTAATGAATGGTATGAAGATATATACGATATGTCCCCATATGATATAGCTGAGCTATTTGAAAAAACAGTAAAGGATGAAGTAGGAATAACTGTTACTTTTAAAGCGATAGACCTTGAAGTATCGATTTTAGAAGACTAGAAACAAGGTATTAATAGGCGATAGAAATTAAAAACTCTATCGTCTTTTTTTATACTCAAAATTAGGAGGTTAAGATGATAAGGATAAGAAGTCCCACTTAAATAATTTAATATATAAGACATTTAGCGTTTGAAATATAATTTCAGTCGCTTTTTTAATTGAAATTTATAGATTAAGGAGAAGAAATTAATGGATAGAGAAATGATAAATATTAATGCAAATTTAGTTAAGGAAGCTGAATTTTCAGAATTTGAAAAAGATGAAGAAATTGTTCAAGTAGCAAATTTTGCTCTTGTTAAAAATTATGGAAAAGGCAAAGAATATACAAATTGCTCAGTATATGGAGAAAAGGTAGAAATTGTAAAAGAATTTGAAAAAGGGGATCTAATCCATGTCTTTGGATATTTCAAAGAAAACAAAAAAGGAGATAAGGTCTACAAGAACTTTATAGTTAAATCACTAAACAAAATAGAAAATAAGAAAGAAAATGAGGAGGAATAATATGGAATTTTTTACAGCTGGAGTTGGAGTTTTAAAGACACTTGTAACTGCAATTGGTGCAGGTTTAGGAGCATGGGGAGTTATTAACTTAATGGAAGGTTATGGTAATGATAACCCTGGTGCTAAATCTCAAGGTATTAAGCAGCTTATGGCTGGTGGAGGAATTGTACTAATCGGTATCAAATTAATTCCACTACTTGCAAATGCTTTAAATTAGGAGAAAGTCTATGTTTGGTATCTTTGACAAGCTAACTGAATTTTTTAAGGATATGCTACTCGGAGGTATCAAAGCAAATCTTGAGTCCATGTTCTTAGATATAAATGACAAGGTAGGAGTTATTGCAACTGATGTTGGGAAAACACCAATGGGTTGGAATGGAGAAGTATATAACTTCATAAAAAACATTAATGACAATGTAATTGTTCCAATAGCAGGTCTTATCATAACAGCAGTTTTATGTATTGAACTCATAAATATGGTTATGCAAAAGAATAATATGCACGATACAGATACTTTTGAGTTTTTCAAATACATTATAAAGATGTTTATAGCAGTCTACCTTGCAAGCCATGCCTTTGAATTTTCAATGGCAGTCTTTGATGTGGCACAAAATCTTGTAAACAAAGCGGCAGGGGTAATCACTACTTCTGCCACTGTTTCAGGAGATCAAATAGTTGTAATGGTTGATACATTAAAAGAAAAAGAAATAGGTGAGCTTTTAATGATATTAGTTGAAACAAGCCTAGTGAGGATTGCAATTCAATGTATATCTTTAACTATTACCTTAATAGTATATGGGCGTATGTTTGAAATATATGTCTACTCATCAGTATCATCTATACCATTTGCGACTATGGGAAATAAAGAATGGGGTCAGATTGGAACAAATTATATCAAGGGACTTTTTGCCTTGGGACTACAAGGTTTGTTTTTGATGGTATGTTTAGGTATCTACACCGTTTTAATAAGGACGGTACAGATTACAGATATTCATGCAAGCTTGTTTAGTATATTAGGATATGCTCTACTACTTGGACTTATGATGTTTAAGAGTGGAACAGTTGCAAAAAGTATTATGAATACGCACTAGGAGGAATAAATGTTAAAAAAGAAAAATTGTGCTTTATTGGGACTTGGAATTTTATTGGGAGGAACTTATGAAATCTTAAAAGAGAAAAAAAGAAATGAAGAGATTAGAAACTTAAAGAAAAGAATAAACAGACTCGGAAGATGTCACAATGAATTTGTTATGTATCAAGGAGAATACAATGACAGAAATGAAGAAAAACAAGAAGAATTAGAAGAAAGAATTAGCTACCTAGAAGAGGAAACAACATCTAATTATGACCATATACTTGAACTTTCCAAAGAAGAAGTAGAGGGAGATTAAAATGGCATATGTACCAATACCAAAAGATTTGGACAAGATTAAAACAAAGGTTGCCTTTAACTTAACTAAAAGACAACTTATAGGCTTTTCTGTGGCAGGACTAATTGGCATACCAACCTATTTATTTATGAAGAAATATCTACTTAATGATGTTTCAATTATTGTAATGCTAATAGTAACCCTGCCAATCTTTTTTATAACCTTATATGAAAAAGACACCTTAACTTTTGAAAAATATTTTAAATTTTTCTATCTTCATAAGTTTTATCAACCAACTAAGAGAATAAGAAAGGAGGCATATCTTGAAGCAAAGAAAAAAGCAAATCAGCGACTTAAATCTAAGGGAAAAACAATTAAAAAAAGACCGAAAGGAAGTAAGAAAGCTAAAAACAAAGAAAGATCCAACAAATAGTCTTCTAAGTGTAATTTTAAAGAAAGAGAAAAAGAGATTTACAGTTGAGGATACTATTCCATATATAAGAATGTTACCAGAGGGCATTTGCCAGTTAGATGAAAAAAATTATTCAAAGACAATTTCATTTCAAGATATAAATTACCAGTTGGCATTGGAAGAAGATAGAGATTTAATCTTTAACCAATTTGCCAACTTTTTAAATTCTTTTGATCCAAGTGTTCACATTGAACTTTCATATGTAAATCAATTAGGAAGAAATAGAGACCTACAAGATGCAATTAAAATTGCTGATAAGGGAGACTTCTATGACGATGTAAGAAAAGAGTTTAGAGAGATGTTAAAGCTTCAACTTGCAAAGGGCAATAACGGACTTAAAAAGATGAAGTATATAACCTTTACAACAGAAGCCGATAACCTAGAGCAAGCAAGAGCAAAGTTAAATAGACTTGAAGTAGATATTTTATCTAACTTTAAATCTATGGGAGTAAGAGCAGAAAGTCTTGATGGCGAAGAAAGGTTAAGACTTGTTCACGATATGTTAAATCCAGACAAAAACTTTGATTTTTCATATAAAGATTTGAAGAAGAAAGAGTCTACAAAATCACATATAACTCCCAATATCTTTAATTTTGCACCAGCAAATAATTTTAAATTTGGTAAATTCATTGGAGCAGTAAGTCATTTTCAAATACTTGCAAGCGAGTTATCAGACAGAATGTTATCTGAGTTTTTAGATATTGATGACAATATTTATGTAGCTTTTCATATAGATGTAGTTGAACAAGCAGAAGCTATTAAACTCATTAAGAGAAAGAACACAGACCTAGACAGAATGAAAATTGAAGAACAAAAGAAAGCAGTTCGTGCAGGATATGATATGGATATTATTCCTTCAGATATAAATACCTTTGGGGCTGATGTTAAGTCCATGTTATCTGACTTACAAAATAGAGATGAAAGGCTCTTTGTAGTTAGCATAGTAATGATGAATTTTGCTAGGACTAATCAAAAATTAGAAAACACCATTGCTCAAATTTCATCAATTGCAAACAGACATAATTGTCAGGTAAAAAGATTATCTCATCAGCAAGAACAAGGACTTGTTTCTGTCTTACCTTTAGGAGTTAATCAAGTCGAGATAAAAAGATTCTTAACTTCATCATCAACGGCAGTCTTTATGCCTTTTACAACAGAAGAGCTATTTATTGATTCGGCAAATTCTTTGTACTATGGCTTAAATGCCCTTAGCCAAAACTTGATTATGGCAGATAGGAAGAAACTAAAGAACCCTAACGGATTAATATTAGGAACACCAGGTTCTGGTAAATCTTTCTCAGCAAAGAGAGAGATGGCAAATGCAATTCTTGTCACAGACGATGATGTAATTATTTGTGATCCTGAAGGCGAGTATTCAAACCTTGTAAAACAATTTAATGGAGAAGTTATTAAAGTTTCAGCAAAATCAAAGGACTATCTAAATCCACTAGATATTAATATGAACTATGGAGATGGGGACGCACCTTTAAAGGATAAGGCAAACTTCATAATGTCTATGCTTGAACTTGTAGTAGGAGGATCAGGTCTTACTGCTGCAGAAAAATCTGTTATAGATAGGTGCTTACCAAAGATATATCAAAAATATTTTGAAGACCCAAAACCAGAAAATATGCCTATATTAGGAGATTTATACGATATGCTCCTATCTCAAGAAGAGGGAGTTGGTAGGAAGCTCGCAACAGAAATGGAAATTTATGTTAAGGGAAGTCTTAACGTATTTAATAATAGGTCAAATGTTGACTTAAATAGACAACTGCTCTGCTTTGATATAAAAGAGCTAGGAACACAACTTAAAAAAATAGGTATGCTTGTAATTCAAGACCAAGTTTGGAACAAGGTTTCCCTTAATAGAGGAAGCAAGTCTACAAGATACTATATAGATGAGTTCCACCTTTTATTAAAAGACCCACAAACTGCTTCATATTCAGTAGAAATCTGGAAAAGATTTAGAAAATGGGGCGGTATTCCAACAGGTATAACTCAAAACGTAAAAGACCTTTTAACAAGTCAGGAAATTGAAAATATCTTTGACAATACAGACTTTGTTCTAATGTTAAATCAAGCATCTGGAGATAGGGATATTCTTGCTAAAAAATTAAAAATATCGCCTTATCAGTTAAACTATATTACTAACTCAAATGCAGGTGAGGGACTATTATTCTTTGGAAATACTATTGTTCCATTTATAGATAAATTCCCTAAAGACACCATGTTATATAAGCTAATGACAACAAAACCAGAAGAAGCTAAGTAGGTGTGATATGGATAAAAAACTAAAAAAAGATTTTCAAAAGAAAATTATACGAAATAGGGACGCTCCTGAAAAGAATCTTGAAAGTAAACTTGTTCATTCAGATGATTATACCAATAAGATTATTAAGACTAAGGATAGGTTCGGGGATAAAATTTCAGAAAAAGAATCTAAACTTATCCATGAGAATGTATTAGCTAAAGATCAAAAACAAGATAAACTAAAAGATTTTCAGAAGTCTAAAAATAAGGAAAGAATTAGAAAAGAAGTTTTAGATAATAAGAATAAGGCTGGAGAAACAAAACAAGCTAATCTTGAAATAAGGGCAGATGAAAGCTTTAAACTTGATGAAGATTTAGATGTAGACTTCAAAAAGGTGAATTTTGATAGTGAAAACAGTAGAAATATTAATTCTAATAAATTAACAACAGATGATATTTCAGCTAAGGTTCAACCAAAAAGCAATAAGAAGACATCAAGTAAAAGACAAGTTCTTAAAAATTATGAGGATAAACTTATCCATAGTAAGGATAAATTCCAAGACAAAATTAACGAGAAAGAGTCTAAGCGAATCCACACAAGTGAAGATAAACCTATCGAAGCAAAGAAAAGTAAGAGAATATATAGAAAAGAAAAGCTTGTTAAAGATGAAGTAAGTAAGAACGAAAGTAATACTAATATCGATAAAAAGCAAAAGCAGAAGCTTTATCAAGAAAAGAAGTTTAGGGATAAGGAAAAAAATTCTAATGAAATAAATAAAGAAAATAAGATAAGCGAAGTTGATACAGAAAAAACTTTTGATAATTCTGAGCTTAAAGACAATAATCAAGAATTTATGAAGGATGAAAAGGAAACAAGCCTTAAACCTTCAGAACAAAAGAAAGTTAATAAAAAGAAGACTTACTACAAAAGAAAAAATTATGAAAGTGATAAATTTACTCGCAAGAAAATCGATGACTTAAAAAATGAATCTAAGAAAGTTACAAGAAAAGATTCCAAGAAAGCACAAGATGTTAAAGATTTTATCTCAGATAAAAAGATTGGAGAGCTTGAAAAGTCTAAAAGTAAGCTAAAGAATAATATCCTAAAAAACAAAACTAAAGGAGGTCTATCTTCTGGGGTTTTATTATCTGGAGCTAAGTCTTCAGAGTTGGTGAGAGATTATTTAAGTTCAGGATCTGACAATACTGGTGTAGAATCTGGAGAAAAGGCCGCTAATGTAAGCTCTAAACTCCAGCATGGAATAAGGAAGTATAAGCTAGACAAAAAGAAAAAGTCATTAAAAAAGCTATCTAAATTTGATAAAAAAATAAGAAATAGAAAAAGTAAGTTGGAGTTTAAAAGTGGCTTGGAAGATTTAAAAAAATCAGATGCCTATATAAAGAAAAATAGATTTAAGAAGTTTTACCAAAGAAAGCAAATGAAGAGCATGATAGCTAAAAAGCACGAAACAAGACTTGTAGATAGAGTTAAAAAAGCTATTTTAAGTCTAGGTAAGGCTTCTAAAGAGCTAATCGTAAGAAAAAGTAAGATGGTTTTATTTCTAGTAATAGGACTAGGTCTTATGCTATCAATCATGATTGGTGGTGGAAGTGTTGGTATGAGTGGACTAAGCAATTCAGTAAACTCAGTAATGACAACAACATACCTATCACAAGATACAGTTCTAAGTGAAGTAAATCAAGAGTTTTCATCAATGGAGTATGACCTACAATCACAAATCGAAAGTGTAAAAACAAGTCATCCTGGATATGACGAATATATTATAAATAAAGAAGGAGAAATTGGTCATAATACCCATGAACTTTTATCCTATATAACTTCAAGATGTGGAGAAGTAAAATCAGCATCTGAAGTAAAAGGAATTTTAAAAGAACTTTTCGATAAGATATATAAACTTGATTTTAAGGAAGAAATTGAAATTAGAACAAGAACAGTAGCAAGAACAAGATATGATAGTCGTGGTAATCCTTATACTAGCTATGAAAAAGAAGAGTACGAATATAAAAAGTTAATTGTAACTTTAAAGAAAAAAGAAATGGATGAAGTTGTTAGGGAAATATTTAAAGATTATCCAGACAATGTAGTTCATTATGAAGCTCTTCTTGAAGCTAAGGGGAATATGGGAGATGTTTTTGGATCAGGTAATGGGGACTTAGGAGAAATAGTAGACAATCCAAACTTTGGAAATCCTGGTCTTGCTTTTGATTCAGCTACTGCAAAGGCTCTTTTTAATGAAGCAGAAAAACATATAGGCAAAAGATATGTGTTTGGAGCAAGTGGACCATCTAACTTTGACTGCTCAGGTTTTGTATGTTGGTCATTTACAAAGTCTGGTGTAAAGAGAATGCCAAGAACAACTGCATGGAGAATATACAAAGATTATTGTAATCCAGTAAGTCCAAGTGAAGCTCAACCTGGAGATATTATATTTTTCCACTCAACATATAACAGTGGAACACCAATATCTCACGTAGGAATATACGCAGGTAACGGAATGATGATTCACGCAGGAGATCCAATTCAATACACATCAATAAATTCAAAATATTGGAAATCACACTTTTATGGTTTTGGAAGACCAAGATAGAAGGGAGACATTATGTGAACAGGAAGCTTATAAGTATTAGGAACAAAAAGAAAAAAATAGAAGAGAAGTTAAAAGATTTAAATGCAAAATACAAGGAAATTTGCGATGAAGAAATACGAGTTGAAAATGAAGAAATAATTGTAACTCTTAGGAGGAACAATATTAGTTTGGAAGAATTAATGGAGAAAATTAATGATAGAAAAAGAGAAGAAAAATTAAAAGAAAAGGAGAACATTCATAATGAAGAAATTTAATACGAACAGACTAAGAGCCTTTTTTATGGCTCTTTTATTAGTTTTAACATCAACCTCAACTACTAATGTACTAGCTAAAGCTGATGATACAGATGGTAGTAAAAAAGTGATAGAAAGTTCTATAAGTAATATTAATGATTTAGAAGATCAAATCAAAGACTTAAATGAAAAGAAACAAGAAGACCAATCAAAGATAGATGAATTAAAGGAAAAGCTAGAATCTTGCAAAGATAATGGGGAGAAACTAAAACAAGAAAAGGATAAGTTAGAAGAAGAGATTAGAGATAAAGGTAATAAGATTGCTCAATTGAATAAAGAAATTGAGGATCTTAAAAACTCCAATAATGATGAACTAATAGCAGAAATTACTCAGCTTAAAGATGAATTAAAAAGATTACAAGATGAAAATGCAAAACTAAAAGAAGATTATTCATCTACAAAATGGGAGTTAGAAGCTGAGAAAGAAAAGACCGATAAAAACGAAAATAAAATCAAAGAAATGCATGAAAAGCTCGAGTCTTTAGAAGGAGAACTAGCAAAGAAGACTAAAGAAATTGAAGATAAAGACAATAGAATTAAGGACTTAGAAAAAGCTCTTGATGAAAAAGATACTAAGATAAAAGACCTAGAGTCTAAAAAGAAAGAAACAGAAAATTCTAAGTCAGAATGCTGTAAGAAAATTGAAGAGCTTCAAAAGGCTATTGATAGTTTAAAAGTATCTTCTGAAAATACAAAAAAAGAATTAGAAGATAAGATTAAAGGACTAGAAGAAAAACAAAAAGCTTATGAAGAAGAAATTAAAAAGCTAAAAGAAGAATTAGATAAGAAAATCGAAGAAGCCAAGAAGTTAATCGAGGAAGCAAATAAAAAAGCGAAAGAAGAACTTGAAAAACAAGCTAAAGATGAAAAAGATAAAAATCTAAATCAAGACCTATCTAAGAAATTAGATGAACTTCTAAAACTCCAAAAAGAAAACAAAGAGAAAAAAGAAGATAAGAAATCTCAAGATAAAAAGTGGGACGAACTTTTGAAAGCTGATGACAAGAATATACTAAATCAATTTGATCTTAATAAGATGAAAAAGCAAGAGGAACAACAAGGTAAAAAACAAGTTAAAGATGAAAAAGAATTTGCAGTTTTCCAAGTAGACAAAAACTTTTATAACATTATCAACAAAGATGGTAAGACAACAGTCTATATGGATGTAAAAACTTATGTGGATCAAGGAAGAACTATGATTCCAGTAAGATATATTGCCTATACTCTAGGTTTTAATGTTGAGTATGACAATTCTACTCGTGAAGCTATTTTCTCAAATAAAGAGAATAATATCTTAGCTAAAAAGACATTAAGACTAAATATTGATACTGGTGTTATGAAAGATTCAGATGGAAAGGTCTACAATTCAGATGTTAAACCAATGATTATAAATGGAAGAATTCATGCTTCAATTTCAAATATTGCTAAAGCTTTTGGAGCAAGTCATGGAGATATCAAAGATGGTAAAAACCAAACAATAGAATGGGACAATACTAGAAAAGCAGTCTATGTATTTAAAAATGTAAAATAAGAAAGGATAGAAAAATGAATAAGAGTATTAAACGAGGAGTAGCCATAGCGTTACTCCTTTTTACATTTACAGTACCAGCAACTACATTTGCGATGACAAATGAAGGGCAAATAGAAAGTCAAAACGAATCAATCTATGAACCACAAAAAGAAGAATTTGAAAAAATGTTGAAAGATGATGTTTTCACACCATCAAAAGAAGAAATTCCTTATCAAGATGTTCCAAGGATACCAGGAAATACAAGTGAAGCAAATAAGCCTTCAAATAATCCTCCTAAGAAAACACCCCTTGTAAAAGGTGGTAATACAAAGGCAGTAAATAATCTTGCGACACAAGAAAATAAGGCAAGAGGTTCAGTAATTGAAAATGTAGATAGGAATGGAAAAGATATTACACCAAGTGGAGATACAGAAAAAGATAAAGAAAATCCAATTGATGTAAGACAATTTTTAACATTTCAAACCAAAAGTGGAAAAACTATGCACCTAATAGTAGATCACTCATCAAATCAAGATAATGTAAGGCTATTGACAGAAGTAGGAGAGCAAGACCTACTTAATATGATTGAATCAGAAGATAAAAATACTATAAAGATTGAAGAGCCTAAGAAAGAAGAAGTAAAAAAAGAAGAACCTAAGACTGTTCCAGTAAAAGAAGAAAAGAAAAGCGGGATAGGTTCATTTCTAATTGTTGCACTTGTAATTGGAGGAGTTATAGGAGCGGGATATTATTTTAAGGTAGTCAAAGCAAAAGAAGATAGAATGTTGGAAGACTTTGAAGAAGATGATGAAGATTATATTAGTGAGTCAAAAGATGAATCTGACAATGAAGAAAGTTATGAAGAATCTTTAGATGAAGATGATGAACTATTATAAGGATATTAAATTTAAGTACAATTGAACTTTTGTCCCAGATATGATATGATATTTGGGACAAAGGAGGATTGTAATGAGTTCATATACAGAAAAAATATCAGATAAAATAAAAGATTTTGACTCACATAAAGTATTTTTTGCTAATGACTTTTTAGATATTGCTTCTTATGAAACTGCTAGAAAGACATTGAATAGAATGGTTAATGAAAGAAAAATTAAGCGTGTCGTTGATGGCTTTTATTACAATCCAAGATATAGTGAATTAATCGGAGAGTACGAAGCAGTATCAATTCACGAATTAGCACTTGCCATAGCAAGAAAATACAATTGGAATATTGCACCATATAATAGTACAGCCTTAAACTTATTAGGACTATCCACACAAGTTCCAACTCACTACAAATATATATCTAGTGGAAGATATAAGGAATATAAAATTGGAGATACGGTTTTAGAATTTAAAAAAGTAAATCCAGGAGAAATTGCCAATATGTCCCTAAAGACTGCAACAGTTATTCAAGCAATTAAATCTTTGGGCAAAGAAAATATAACTAATGAAGTTATGCAAAAGATAAGAGAAAACTTAAGTGAAAAAGAAAGAACAGACTTAATGAACGAATCAAAATCAGTTCCATCATGGATATATGAAGTAATAAGGGAAATTTCTGAGGGTGAAAATGAATAAGTTTTATATAGGAAACAAAGAAGACTTAAGAATTTTAATAGTAAATACAGCCAGAAAGAAAAATATATCTGAGGCAGTCATTGAAAAAGACTATTGGGTCACTTTTATCTTAGACTATCTATTTAATGAAAATAAATGGAAAGAATATTTAACCTTTAAAGGTGGAACATCACTTTCAAAGTGTTTTGGACTTATAGAAAGATTTTCGGAAGATATAGATCTAATCTTAGATTGGCGAGTATTAGGATATGAAGAAAAAGAACCATGGATTGAAAGGTCAAATACCAAGCAGGATAAATTCAATAAAGAAGTTAACGAAAAAACAGAAGTATTTTTAAGAGATAAATTTTTAAAAGTTTTAGAAGAAGATTTAAAGGACATGGACTTTGAATTTTCCATAGATACAATAGACCCACAAACAATTCTATGTAAATATCCTAAAATTTTTGAATCTAATTATTTGACACAAAATATAAGGCTTGAAATAGGAAGTCTTGCAGCATGGACACCTGCAATTGATGTTAAAATTTCGCCAATAATAGGAGAAGCCTATCCGAATGTATTTAAAGGAAAAACTACTATAAGAACAGTATCAGCAGAGAGAACATTTTGGGAAAAGGCAACTATACTTCATCACGAAGCAAATAGACCGGAATCTTCTCCTATGCCACATAGGTATGCAAGACATTTTTATGACCTATATAAAATAGCAGATTCAAATTATAAAAACAAAGCCCTAGAGGATAAAGAATTATTAAAAAAAGTGATTGAATTTAAAATGAAATTCTACCCTAGAAAGTGGGCAAGGTATGAAGAAGTATTAAATGGTAGATTAAAGTTAGTCCCAAGAGAGTACCGATTTTCTGAAATAGAAAAAGATTATAAGGCTATGGCTGAAATGATTTATGGAGACTATCCAAACTTTGAAGAGATTATAAAAGTTCTTAAAGAACTAGAAAAAGAAATTAATAAGTAAGTAGAATTCACCCGAAAATAATACGATATTCAGGAGAAATACTTTGAGCGAGAGAGAAATCTTTCGCTCTTTTTTTATTTATGGAGGTATTAATGAAGTTAGTAATAGCAGAAAAGCCAAGTGTAGCAGTTACAATTGCAAAAGTAATTGGAGCAAGATCAAGAAAAAACGGATATTATGAGGGGAATGGATACATTGTTTCTTGGTGTGTAGGTCATTTAATTCAAATGGCAAGTCCAGATAAGATAGACGAAAAATGGAAGAAATGGACGATAGACACTCTTCCTATAATTCCAGAAGAATATATTTATGAAGTATCTAAAAGCACTAAGAAACAATATGGAGTTTTAAAGAAACTTTTAAACGATAAGAATATCGACACAGTTATAAATGCTTGTGATGCTGGAAGAGAGGGAGAACTTATTTTTAGGCTTGTATATAATCAAGCTAAATGCAAGAAGAAAATTCAAAGACTTTGGATATCTTCAATGGAAAACAAAGCTATTGAAGATGGATTTAGAAATCTTAAAGACGGAGAAAACTTTGAAGACTTATATAGATCAGCAAGTGCAAGAGCTATTGCAGATTGGCTGGTAGGAATGAATTTAAGTAGGCTTTATTCTTGCATTTACAAGGAAACATATTCTGTTGGTAGAGTACAAACCCCAACCCTATATTTAATAGCTAAAAGGGATAGTGAAATAAACCTATTTAAGAAGAAAAAATATTATACAGTTGATCTATCTTATAAAGGATTGAAACTTGTATCGGATAGGATTGATAGAATTGAAGTTGCAGAGCAACTATTAAATCTGCTAGAAGATGAAATAGTTATTACAGAGGTAGAAGATAAAGAAATAAGCACAAAACCAGATAAGCCTTATGATCTCACGACCTTACAAAGAGAAGCAAATAAATATTTTGGATATTCAGCAAATGACACTTTAAACCTGGCACAAGCTTTGTATGAAAAAAAGCTAATCACATACCCAAGAACAGATAGTAGGTATTTAACCGATGATATGGTTACTACTATGAAAGAATTATTGGAAGGACTTGAAGAAGATTTTAAAATCAATGAATCAAACTTTAAGTCTATTTTTAATTCATCTAAAGTTACAGACCACTATGCAATTATTCCTACTATATCAGGTATTGGAAAAGCCAAAGATTTAACTGATAAAGAAAGTAAAATCTATAATCTAATTAAGGATAAATTACTTGCTTCATGTTCGGATAACTTAAAGGAATCTAGTAGAAAAATCAGATATGAATATGATAAATTTAACTTCAATGCAAGTGGCAAGACTATAATCGATGAAGGTTATACCAAGTATCTAAAGAGCTATGGAAAAGAAAAACAAAAAAATGAATTACCAGATATAAAGACTGGAGATAAAATTAAGCTAACTTCTAAAAATATATCGGAGAAATTCACCAAAGCCCCAAGTCATTATAATGAAGATACACTTTTAAAGACTATGGAGAATGCAGGAGTAGAATCTTTGGATAAAGCTATAGAAGTAGAAAGAAAAGGCTTAGGAACACCAGCTACAAGAGCAGGAATTATCGAAAATCTTATCCATAAGGATCTTATAAGAAAAGATAAGAAAAATCTACTTGTAACAGAAAAAGGCAATAGACTTGTATCGATTGTAGAGGATAAGTTTAAATCAGCAGAAACAACATCTGAATGGGAAATGAAACTTGCAAAGATTAGCTCTGGCGAAGTTGATAAAGAAGACTTTTTAAGAGAAATAGAAGATAGTATAAAGGAGCTTGTAGATAGGTACAAGAATAATCTAAATGAATAAGGTAAAAATATTAGAGCTTTTCGGCGGCATAGGTGCTATTAGAAAGGCTTTTATTAATTTAAAGATACCTTATGAAGTTGTTGATTATGTAGAAATAGATAAGGCTTGTGTTAAATCATACAACGCACTTTATGGAGAAGATTATAAAGCAAAATCAGTAGTAGGATATAAAGCTCCTAATGAGAAGATAGACTTAGTTATGCATGGAAGTCCTTGCCAAGACTTTTCAAGAATAGGAAAAAAGCAGGGAGGAGTAAAAAACTCAGGAACTAGATCAAGCCTACTATTTGAAACAATTAGAATAATTAAAGAAATGAAAGATAAACCTAAATGGATAATTTGGGAAAATGTAAAGGGAGTCCTTGATAGAAATATGAGGGACTCCTTTTTTATTTATCTAAAAGAGCTAGAAAGCCTAGGATATGAAAGCAAGTATGAAATCTTAAATGCAATAGACTTTGGGATACCTCAAAAAAGAGAAAGGATATTTGTTGTTTCATGTCTTGGAGCAAATAACTTTTCTTTTAATAAATTGGAGAGGAAAGAAACTAGACCACTAAGTGAATTTTTAGAAAAGGATGTAAGTGAACTTTATACAATGACCCAACCTTATATGCTGAAATTTTTAAATAAGGGCATAGATAATAGTTTTAGAGGTCGACTAAAAGTGATTAAAGATTTTTCATATACTATTTCTACAAAACAGATGAGAGTACCTAATTCTGGAATAATAGATATTGGAAATGGTAGGTATAGGTATTTAACAGAAAGAGAATGTTTAAGACTCATGGGTTTTGATGACAGTGATATTAACAAACTAGAAGACGCACATCCAAGAAGAAAAAATTGCACTTCAAGCAAACTATATAAGCAGGCCGGCAATTCTATTGTGGTTGATATTTTAATGGCTATTATAAAAGAAATTCATAGAATGGAGGTAGAAGATGCAAGTAAATGATTTTAAGAATATACAAGAAGCAATAAAGTATGAAGTGTTACAAGATGAAAAAGAATATTTAAAACTCTTAAAGGTTATAGGTAATAATCAGAAATATGATTTTTCTAGTCAATTGAGTATATATAACAAGGAACCCGAAGCTAGAGCTTGTGCGACTTTTGACATGTGGAAAAAATATTTTGGAAGAGTTGTTATGAGAGGAGAGAAGGGTATTCCAATTTTAGTTGGAAGTGATGTAAATCAAAGAATTTCATACATTTTTGATATTAGTCAAACCACATCAATGGATAGGAATATTAATGAGGTTAGCTTATGGCAGTTTGACCACGAAAACCATAACGAGGCTTTAAAAGAAATAATAAGAGATTTTTCATTTGAAGCTAGTGATTTACTTAATGAAAATATATTTTCTTTAAGTCGAATTTATGGAGATGAATATATTAATTTGGCTCTAGCTGATTTGAGGATAGATATAGAGGATAAACTGAGTTTTGAAAAGTTTATGAGAGACTCAATATCCTATGCAGTAGCTAATAGGTTTAATACTATCTATCCTATGGACATGGAAAATTTAAAAAATAATTTTTCTAGGATTAATACAATTTCTTTAGAACAGATAGGTCTTGTAATATCAAGGGTTAGTGAAGATATTATAGATAAAACAATAGAAAAATCTAAGGAAATGGACCGTGCTAGGCTGCTGACAGAAAGGGCCGCTGCCGACTATAATAGAGATATAGAAAATATAAACGAAGATAGAGGAGGTCAAAATGATTTATATAGACGAGATGATAGGTCAAGAAGTAGAGATGGACGAGTTTTCACAGATAGAAGCGACAGAGGAAATAGCAATGAAGATCGAAGAGAAAACCTTGGACATGATGGAGAAGGATCTGGAATTTATGGAGAAATTTCCGAATCCGACTTACGCAGTTCAAAGACTGTCTTACCTAGTAGGGAGCGAGGACATGGAGAACTGGAAGAAACTTCAGGAAATGTACGAGGAGAAAACACTTTTGAATCATCTGAAGGAAATTCAGAATCAGGCAGTGGACTTTATCAAGAGAGAGAAAGTCAAGATGATGAAAGCACAAGGATTGACAGAGAAGATGATGAGAGAGAATCCAGAAGAATACCAAGGACAGATGAACAACTTGATGGCAACAGTGAAGAAAATGGCAATCAAGGAATACGTAGAAGCTTAGAAAATGAAATAAGTCAAGAAAAGGAAGCTGATGAAGCTTCTTTTTTTGATGACAAAAATGAAAATAGAAAAGATTATTGGATTGTAGAATTTAATGAAAACCACGAATTAATTCCAGATTATAGTGGGCAGATAGTAACTAAAGACTTAATTAATGTCCTAAGACAAAAAGATATAGATGTTAAAGACCATAATCAAACTCTTGGAGAAAATGAGTTTGGAGAAATGACTGATGATTATATCGGATATTTCAAATTCTATTTTGATCACTATGTAGACGGCGAAGTTGTCGAACACTATAGGATTGACCTTGGTGATGGTGAAGAAGTAAATGAGCGTGAATTTTCATATTTGGAAGAGCAAGTCGCACTAAGCGAGGGAAAATCTTTACAAGAAGAAACTAAGGAAAATATAGAGCCTAAATTTAAGGTAGGGAATCAGGTTATATATAAAGATAAGGACTTTACAATTACAGATTTTGATGAACTAAGTGGAGGACTTAAAACTGTCACTATCAGAGATAATATAGAATATATGGGAGGTATGATTAGGGGTTCGGAAGTAATTCCATATAGAAACGATTCATACCTTGAAGAAATCTTTGAAAATCTAAGTCAAACATCAGAAAAACTAGCAGTAAAAGTTGGAAAAGAATTTATTTTAGAAGATAAGAATGCCTTTGATGGAATTAATTTAATTGAAACAGGAACTAAAGTAGAAGTTAATGGAGAGGAATTTCCTTTATATAAGGGTGAAACATTTGAAGAAAGTAGAAAGATTGATGACCTTTTAGATAGTGGAAATTATGAGATATACAAATTATCTGAGCATGAAAAACAAATTGAAAGACAAGTAGAGCAAGAAAGTTTTATTGATAAGTTCAATCCAGAAATTGACCAAATGATGAATAGGTATGATGTCCCAAGAGAAGCAGCCGAAAACTTATTGAGGGGTAAAGAAGATTTAAAGAATTTAGGTTATGAACCTAATAAGGAAAGGCTAAGTTTTGCTAGAAATTATGACTTGAAAAATCATATCTACTCAGAATACCTAACACCATCAGAAAGACTAGATAAAAACATCAAAGCTATTAAAATGCTAAAAAGACTTGAAAATGAAAATAGGAGTCCAAGAGAGTATGAACAAGCATATCTAGCTGACTATTTAGGTTGGGGTGGTCTTGCCGATGTCTTCGATGAAGAAGAGGGAGGACAATGGCTTGAAGCAAGAAATATTCTAAAAGAAAATCTAACAAATGAAGAGTATTTGAATGCTAAAGAGTCTACCTTAACATCGTTTTACACACCTAGAGAGGTAATGGATGGAATATATAAGACTCTAACAGATATGGGATTTAAGACTGGGAATATCCTTGAACCATCTGCAGGAGTCGGCAATTTCATTGGCAATATGCCAAGTGAAATGAAAGCGTCTAAAGTCTATGGAGTAGAAAAAGATAGCCTTAGCGGAAGAATAGCAAGAGAGCTTTATCCTGAAGCTAATATTCAAATTAAAGGTTTTGAAGAAACAAACTTCTCGAATAATTTCTTTGACTTGGTAATAGGAAATGTTCCCTTTGGAGATTTTAAAGTTAACGATCGTGAATATAACAGAAATAACTTTCTGATTCACGATTATTTTTTTGCAAAGTCAATAGATAAGGTTAGGAATGGAGGAATTATTGCTTTCATAACATCATCTGGAACTATGGATAAAAAAGATGAATCTGTTAGAAAATATATTAATGCAAGATGTGAGTTTTTAGGAGCTATGAGGCTTCCTAATACAACATTTAAAGGACTTGCTGGTACAGAAGTTACTTCAGATATTATTTTTCTAAAAAAGAGAGATTCAGTTATAGAAAGAGATGACGATTGGATACACCTTTCAACTGATAAAAAGGGTTTGACTTATAATAAATACTTTGTAGATAACCCTCAAATGGTACTAGGGGATATGAAAGAAGTATCTGGTAGATTTGGCAATACTATTACTTGTGATGAAAAAGAAGATGAAAATCTAAAGGATTTAATGGATCTTGCAAGTAAGGAAATATCTTCAAATTCAAAATATGAAGAGGTCGAGCTATTGGAAGATGAAGAATTAAGTCTTCCAGCAACAGATGATGTTAAAAACTTTTCTTACACTATTATTGATGAAGAAGTCTACCTAAGAGAAAACTCAGTCTTAATTAAGCAGAATATATCAGATAAAAACAAAGAAAAGATAAAAGATTATCTTGATGTAATGAATGCTTTAAAAGATGTAATAGAAAAGCAAAAAGACGATTTTTCTGACGAGGAAATAAAAGAGTCACAAGCAAAGTTAAATGAAGTCTATGATAACTTTTCAAAGAAACATGGATTTATTAACTCCTTATCAAACACTAGAGCCTTAAAGGAAGACTCAAACTTTCCTTTGGTATCATCAATAGAAATACTTGATGATGAGGATAATTTCAAAGCTAAGAGTGATATATTTTCAAAAAGAACAATAACAAAGGCAAAAGTAGTAGACCATGTAGATACTTCCCTTGAAGCCTTAGTCTTATCAGTTTCACAAAAGGGATATGTAGACTTTGAATATATGGAATCTATAACAAGTAAAGATAGGAACACCTTAATTGGTGAGCTTGAGGGCGAGATATTTTTAGATATTAAGGATACAGACCTAATAAATAACAGAATGCCCTTTGAAAACTTTAACAATGATGATCCCTTTCATTTTTCATATGTATCAGCTGATGAATATTTAAGTGGCAATATTAGAGAAAAGATTGGTTACCTCAATTCATATATCGGAGAAATTGAAAATGTAATAGATTTAGCACCTTCTGAAAAGAAAGACACATTATTAAACGAGTTAGGCAAACTCAAATATCAAAGAGAAAAATTACAAGAAGTTATGCCTGAAGAACTCACTGCTTCTGATATAAATGTAAGATTAGGAGCAACCTGGATACCTCAAAAAGATATAGAAGACTTTACTTTTAACCTTTTAAAAACACCAGGTTATGATAGGTGGAATATAAATGTTAGGTTCTCGCCACACTCAAGTGAATGGAATATTGAGGGTAAAAGTGTTGACTCAACTAATGACCTTGCTAACATGACTTATGGTACAAGTAGAGTGAATGCCTATAAGCTAATTGAAAATGCCCTTAATCTAAAAGATACAAAGGTATTTGACCAAGTAATAAATGATGATGGTTCTAAGACTTCTGTATTAAACAAAAAAGAAACTATGCTTGCAAGTCAAAAGCAAGAACTGATTAAAGAAGAATTTAAGAATTGGATATTTGAAGATCCTGATAGAAGATATAGGCTAGAAAAGATTTATAATGAAAAATTCAACTCAATTAGAAATAGAGAATTTGATGGTTCTAACTTAACTTTTGATGGAATGAATACTGAAATCAGACTACGAGAACATCAAAAAAATGCCATAGCAAGAACTCTTTATGGTGGAAATACACTACTTGCCCATGTAGTAGGAGCAGGAAAAACTTTTGAAATGGTAGCTTCTGCTATGGAATCTAAAAAGTTAGGACTTGCAAGTAAATCATTATTTGTAGTTCCTAACCATCTAACTACTCAAATTGGTAGGGAGTTTATGCAATTATATCCGTCAGCAAACATTATGGTGGCTGATAAAAAAGACTTTCAACCTAAAAATAGGAAAAGATTTATTGGTAGGATTGCAACGGGAGAATATGATGCAGTCATCATAGGACACTCTCAATTTGAAAAAATACCAATGTCTAAGGAATACCAGGTAAGACATATACAAGACCAAATAGATGATATAGTTTCCTTTATTGACGAGAACAAAAGAAATAGAGGAGAAAATTTCACAGTAAAACAACTAGAAAAGACAAAGAAGAAACTTTTGGTAAGACTTGAAAAGCTAAATGATGACTTTAAAAAAGATGATGTAATAACCTTTGAAGAACTAGGAGTAGATAAGTTATTTATAGACGAAGCTCATAATTACAAAAACTTATTCTTGCATACCAAGATGAGAAATGTTGCGGGTATCGGTCAGAGTGAAGCCTTTAAGTCTTCAGATATGTATATGAAATGTAGGTATATGGATGAAATGACAGATGGAAAGGGAGTTGTATTTGCTACTGGTACACCAATATCAAATTCAATGACAGAGCTTGATACCATGCAAAGATACCTTCAGTATGATGATTTAAAGGCAAGAGGATTAGAACATTTTGACGCTTGGGCTTCAACTTTTGGAGAAACAGAAAACACTTTTGAATTATCTCCAGAAGGCACTGGATATAGGCAAAAGACAAGATTTTCAAAGTTTTATAACTTGCCAGAACTGATGAGCATGTTTAAAGAAGTAGCAGATATAAAGACTTCAGATATGTTAAATTTACCAGTGCCAGAAGCAAATTTTGAAGTTATTAAAACAAAACCTACTGAGGAACAAAAAGAAATATTAGAAGCTATTTCAGAAAGAGCTGACGCAGTTAGAAATAATCAAGTCGAGCCAACAGAAGATAATATGCTAAAGATTACAAATGATGGTAAAAAACTTGCCCTAGACCAAAGATTAATAAATCCACTACTTCCAGATGATCCTAATTCAAAGGTAAATGTATGCGTTAAAAACATCTTTTCGATCTGGGATAAGACAAAAGAAAATTCATCGACCCAATTAGTATTTTCAGATATGTCTACACCAAAAGGAGATGGAGAATTTAATATCTATGATGATATTAGAAATAAGCTAGTGAATATGGGAATACCAAAAGAAGAAATAGCCTTTATCCACGAAGCAGATACAGACAAACAAAAAGATGAATTATTCTCTAAGGTAAGAAGAGGAGAAGTAAGAGTATTATTAGGATCTACTCAAAAAATGGGAGCAGGTACAAATGTACAAAATAAACTAATAGCCTTACATGATTTAGACGTCCCATGGAGACCGTCTGACCTAGAGCAAAGAAGTGGTAGAATTGTTCGTCAAGGTAATGAAAATGATAAGGTAAATATCTTTAGATATGTAACAGAAAATACTTTTGATGCTTATTTATGGCAGACAATAGAGAATAAGCAGAAATTCATATCCCAAATAATGACAAGCAAGACACCTGTGCGTGTTGCAGAAGATGTTGATGAAGCAAGTCTATCTTATTCAGAAATTAAGGCTTTAGCTACTGGCAATCCTCTAATTAAAGAAAAGATGGACTTAGATAACGAAGTTACAAAACTAAAAATGTTAGAAGCAAACTATAAGTCTAATAAATATAAGCTTGAAGATAAGGTTAATAAAATATATCCTCAAAGTACTTTAAAAACTGAAATGGAAATACAAGCAGTTAAAGAAGATATTGCAAGTGTTGAAAAATTAGGAGAAGGAGATAGCAAGTTCACTTCAATCAGTCTTGGAGAAAATAAAATTCTAGATAAGAAAGAAGCTGGAGAGAAATTATTAGAAGAAATAAAAAAAGTAAAGATAAATGATAGCAAGGTCATTGGTAAATATAGAAATTTAGATTTGCAAGTTTCATATAACTTTATGACTAATACTCACACCTTTAAGCTCCTAGGAAAAACAGAATACTTCGGAGAGTTTTCAAACTCTACTGATGGTAATATAACAAGACTTGATAATGCCATTGAAAAAATGCCTTCAAGACTTGAAAGATTAAATCAAAACCTTGAAAACTATAAAGAATCTTTAGAAAATGCCAAAGTAGAATTGCCAAAACCATTTGAAAAAGCAGATGAGTTAAGAGATAAGACACTAAGACTAGCTGAGATTAATAAACTTTTAGATATGGGAGAAGTCGAAGAATTAGAAAACCACTCACCATTATTAGAAGATTTAAAGAGGGCGATAGTCGATTATTCTAACTATGAGTTTTCAGAATCTAATAGCTATGAAGACTTCAACAAACTATACCCTGATTTAAGTCATATAGGACTTGCCTATACAGAAACACCTGATGGGAAGCATTCTATTCAATATGAGGTAAATTTGGAAGAAAAAACATGGACTCAGTATGTAGATAATGTTGCTATTAGAACAGAATCTTTTGTAGAAGACGGTATATCCAACTCACAAGCTATTAAAGACATGACTGAAGCCATAAAGATGTCAAATTTTGATGATCTGGTATCAGTAGATGAAGAAGATTTAAAACAAGCTCTAGGATTAGAAATAGATGATGATGGAAACTTCTATGATCCACTAGCAAAAGATCTTGACAATGATGGAATACCAGATAGGTATGACAATGATTTTAAAGATAGTGATTACTTTGAATCAACTTATGATGTAGAGGATAATCTTCACGCAAGGGAAGAAAAACCATCAATATTGGGACAAATATCAAAATTTAAATCAGAAGAAGAAAAAGATAAAAATCAAGAAAAAAGTGAAAAAGGACAAGAAAGATAGAGGAGAGCTAAAGGCTCTCCTTATTTAGTACAAGGAGGAAATTATGGAATACAAAGATATTAGAGAAAACTTAGAAGAAATGATGAATGATAATTACAAGGATTTTATAAAAGCACTTGTGAGCATAGAAAAAGGTGTTAATGATGAAAAGGCACTTGAAGAAGTCTATGTTTTATATATGAACAATGACACAACAGGTCTACTAAGTGATGACTTTGACTATATGATTGATGATATGAAAGAACAAGGTAAGATTGTTGAAAATGTCAGTGATATTGAAGAAAAAGATGACCTTATAAATCTCGTGGATAATATAGCTGGAAAAGTAGAAAATCTTGAAAGAGAAAATGCCAATGGAGAAAAGTTCAAGGTAAGCAACTTTTCAATTGTTTCAAAAGATGACGATGGGAATAAAATTTATACTAATTGTTCCGCATATGGAGATAAGACAAAAGATATAGAGAGCTTTAAACAAGGAGATTTTGTTAAAATCTTCGGACAAGTAAAAACAAGCATTGATAACAACGGCAAGGAACATAAGAATGTTCGTATTTTGTCTTCTAAGCTCTTAAAAGCAAAAGAACAAGTAAAGAGTAAAGATAAAGATAAAAAGTCCATATTAGGGCAAATAAAAAGCTTTAAGACAGATGACAAAACTAAATCAAACAAGAAAGACCATAGCAAAGGTGCAGAGAGATAAATATCGGCAGTCTTCGGACTGCCTTTATTTTTTTATATGTATATAGGTTGTATAATGACGTAATAGGGGAAAGGCGTTTTAAATATATTTCATATATTTTTTGACCACTCTACTGTATCTTCCATCCGATAACTTTTCTCCCTAGACATATCCATAATATGGGCCCTATGAGCAAGTCTATCAACGATAGCCCCAGTAAGCATAGAATCTTTAAAAACCTACTCCCATCTTTCAAAGTTCAAATTCATTGTTAAAATTATTGATTCCTTATCAATTCTAGATGATAAGAGTTTAAGGAATCTCACATCCTATCTTATCAAATGAAACATAATCAGGCTTTGAGGTGAATTTACGTAAAGAGCAATGCTAAAGCTTAAAAAATACCTATCTAACAAAGGTGAATTTTTATTTTTATCATATTATGTAGATGGATGTAAATGAATATTATTTTTAAGTATATGTTATTTTTAATTGCTTCATTTCATATTGACTGGATCGGTCAATTTTGATATACTCTAAATGACCAGTTGGGTCATCGGTTTATAAAGAAAGGTGGTTTTGATCATTTATTCAAAATTTAATAACTTAAAACCAGAAAAACAAAAGCAAATTATTAACGCAGCTATAAAAGAATTTGTTCGAAATGGTTTTGAAAAAGCATCTACTAACGAAATTGTAAAAAGAGCTAATATTTCAAAAGGCTCGCTGTTTAACTATTTTAACAGTAAAAAGGATCTTTACTTGTACTTGATTGAGTATAGTAGTAAAGCAATCGTGAATCTAAATGAAGAAATTGATTTGTCTGAAACTGATTTATTTAAAAGAATCGAAAGAGTTGCTTTACAAAAGTTCTATGTTCAACAAAAGTACCCACAGGCATTTGAATTCTTGGCATCAACTAAACAAGAGGAGTCTGTAGAAGTAAAGGATATCATTAAACAAAGGCTCAATCCAATCTATAATCAAGCCATAAATAAATTATATAAAGACATTGATTACTCTAAATTCAGGGAAGGAGTTGATATTGAAAAAGCAATTGAGATTTTGAATTGGACGATGTTTGGTGTAGGAGAGAAAGGACTAAAGGAATTGTTTACCTTTGATGATATTGGTAGATTTGGAGAGAAATATCTAGAAGAGTGGAACGTTTATGCCGAATTACTGAAATACAGCTTTTATAAATAAAACTAAATTAAAGGTGTATTGAAATGAAAATATAATAGCTTTAGATTTTTATCTAAAAAAATTTTAAAGGAGTGTGTCTATATTATGACCGATATAGTAAAAGTACAAGGATTACAAAAAAAGTTTGGTAAATTTCAAGCATTGCGTGACGTTTCGTTCACGATAAAATCGGGGGAAGTGGTAGGGTTTATTGGTCCTAATGGTGCTGGGAAATCTACAACTATTCGTGCCCTATTAGGAATTATAAAACGTGATGCTGGTATTGCCGAGATATTCGGTAAGGATGTTTGGAAGGATAGCCTTGAAATTCATAAGCGAATTTCTTATGTCCCTGGAGATGTTGCCCTTTGGGGATCTTTAACGGGAGGAGAAATTATCGATCTCTTCATTAAATTACATGGTAGTGGAGATAAAGAAAAGCGCGATTATTTAATTAAACGTTTTGAATTAGACCCTAAGAAAAAAGCCAAAGGATATTCAAAAGGAAATCGTCAAAAAGTTGGATTGATTGCAGCATTATCTGTTGATTCTGATTTATATATTTTTGATGAACCAACATCTGGTCTTGATCCTCTAATGGAACAAGTTTTCCAAGAAGAAGTTGAAAAAATTAAAGCATCTGGTAAAGCTATTTTATTGTCCTCCCATATTTTAAGTGAGGTAGAACGATTAGCAGATAAGGTTGTAATTATACGCCAAGGTGAAATTGTTGAAACTGGAACCCTTGATGAATTACGACATTTAACTAGGTCTACTGTCACTTTAGTGACAAGTGGAGATGTATCAAAAATGGCTTTTGTAGATGGAGTACATGATTTTGTTCAAAATGATAGCCAAGCAACATTCTCTGTCGATAATCAATATCTCAATAGTATTTTAATTGAAGCTAGCAAATTAGGTGTCACAAGGTTTGAATCTATACCGCCAACACTTGAAGATTTGTTTATGCGTCATTATGAAAGCTAAACCGTGGGAAGGTGGAAAAATTATTATGAAAGAAAAATTTGCTCGTTGGAACATATTGTTTTTACAGTATTTAAAACGAGATTGGAAAAAAATTATTATATGGGTATTGGGACTTGGCATGTTTTCGGCTGGATTTGTTCCAGCTTTCAAAGAAATAGCAAAAGGGCAAGGTTTAGTCGGCATGTTCGAAACTTTGCAAAACCCTGCAATGATATCTATGGTAGGGCCGACCCCAGTTGAAACAGGAGCTGATTATACCTTAGGAGCAATGTATGCACATGAAATGTTGTTGTTTTGTGGTTTGTTTGCGATGATAATGTCTATTTTACACGTGATAGGTCATACTCGTAAAGAAGAAGATCTTGGCCTTACTGAGCTACTGCGTTCCTTTCAAATAGGTCGTCAGGCAAATTCTCTTGCAGCAATAGCAGAGATAGTCTTTATCAATGGTATACTAGCACTTTTTATTGCAGTAGTAATGATAAGTTTCGGTGCCGATACGATTTCTATTTTTGGTTCCGTGTTATACGGGGCATCAATTGGAATGACAGGGATTATTGGTGCTGGGATTGCTCTAATAATGGCACAAATTATGCCCACGTCATCGGCTGCAACAGGATCATCATTAGGAATTGTAGGCTTACTATACATTGTTCGTGCTGGAACAGATGTCTCCAATGTTGACTTATCTATGATGAATCCTTTGGGCTGGACATATTTAACTTTTCCTTTTACAGATAATAATTGGTTTCCACTTATTTTTGCTTTAATTTTCAGTATAATAGTGGTGTTCATAGCTTTTTCACTTGAAGGTGGCCGCGATATGGGGGCTGGATATTTACCGCAAAGAGAAGGGCGTGAAAGTGCAAAGCAGTCTTTGCTGTCCGTCCGAGGATTATTTATAAATATTAATAAAGGTGTCATTATTAGTTGGTTAATCGCATATGTTGTTATGGGTGCTGCCTATGGTTCGATTTATGGAGATATGCAGACATTCCTAGAAAGTAATGAAATGATGAAACAAATGTTTTCTCATACAGGATTTTCTATTGAAGAATCATTCACAGGCACAGTTATGATGGTTTTGATTGGTTTAGTTTCCATTCTACCAATTGCGATTGTAAATAAACTCTTTTCTGAAGAAAGACGATTACACTTAAGTCAGATTTATGCAACAAAAGTAACCCGCAGTCAATTATATTGGACTAGTATAGGGTTATCGATATTAAGCGGATTATTAGGAGTTTTATTAGCAGCAGGTAGTCTTGGAGGTACTGCTATCTCTGCGATGGGGAATAGCGGAGAGATGGATATTGTTGACTTTTTTGCTGCTGGCTTTAACCTTTTCCCTACTGTTTTATTCTTTATAGGTCTGGCAGCGTTAGCTCTTGGATGGGCACCGAAACTAGGTAAAATAGTGTATATTTATCTTACATTCTCTTTTTTATTAAATTATTTTAGCGGCTTAATAGACCTCCCGGAATGGTTTTTAAATACTGCTATACAAAGTTGGATGCCTCAAATGCCAATGGATGATTTTGAAGCATCAGTTTTTCTTACAGTTACTATAATTAGCATTGCTTTAATAGTAATAGGTTTCTTGGGGTATAGTAGAAGGGATATGAATGAAGGAGCTTAAATTGATTGAATAGTAAATAGTGTAATCTAATGATTTAAATTCTTGTGTTGTAGGTTTTAACATTAGTCGATGAAAGCAATTAAATTTTATTATTACAGTTTCATATATTTGATAAGGATAGAAGTATTCTAAACTAGAATTATATTTCGATTCTTTTGGCGACCATTAGAAAGCTAGTCGTTATGTTCCCACGAACGTACAAATTAGTCGATATGTTCCCATATACAACAGTTTCGCTAAAAATCATAAATACATCAATTCTATCAACTCGTCCCACGTTGAAGCAGCAATTCTGATGACGTATTGTGGTTTGGACAAGGAATAATAGGAGTCAACCACAACATGTAGTGGTTTGAGTACGAAAATTGGGTCAAAAACAGGCTAAAAAATGCCGTTTTTTGACCCTTTTAAATAGGGCATTTGACAGATGACATTTGATGTTTCGGGATTAAAAATCCATAGGGTGAGGTAGATTAGCACAGAACTTTATTGAATAGAGAAATTAAAAGTGATATAATCAGTTGCATAAGGAGGAGTTAAATATGTGTACATGTATTGCAGTAGTAGATATTACTTTATCTCATTTATAATGAAAAAAATTAAAGGAGGTAAAGGTATGGGTATGTTTTCTATATTTGTTATTGAGAGATTTCATTATCAACCAAACCAAAAATAATTGGTTATAATGAGCTCTTAAGATTAGTTCACTATAACCGGCAAGGAGAAGGTTATAATGAAACAGAAAAACCCGAAAAATACGCAAAATTTCATTACATCTAAAAAGCATGTAAAGGAAATATTAAAATATACGAATATCAATAAACAAGATAAAATAATAGAAATTGGGTCAGGAAAAGGACATTTTACCAAGGAACTTGTGGAAATGAGTCAACGGGTGAATGCTATAGAGATTGATGAAGGTTTATGTCATGCCACGAAAAAAGCAGTTGAACCTTTTCAGAATATAAAAGTTATTCATGAGGATATTTTGAAGTTTAGCTTTCCTAAAAATACAGACTATAAAATATTTGGTAATATTCCCTACAATATTAGTACTGATATTGTAAAAAAGATTGCTTTTGATAGTCAAGCGAAATATAGCTACCTTATTGTAGAGAGGGGATTTGCTAAAAGGTTGCAAAATACCCAACGAGCTTTAGGTTTGCTGTTAATGGTGGAAATGGATATAAAAATTCTTAAAAAAGTGCCACGAGCATATTTTCACCCTAAGCCTAATGTAGATTCTGTATTGATTGTACTTGAAAGGCATAAACCATTTATTTTAAAGAAGGACTACAAAAAGTATAGATTTTTCGTTTATAAATGGGTAAACAGGGAATATCATGTTCTTTTTACTAAAAATCAATTAAGACAGGTGCTGAAGCATGCGAATGTTACTGATCTTGATAAATTATCCAATGAACAATTTTTGTCTGTTTTCAATAGTTACAAATTATTTCAATAAATTAAAAATAATTAAGCGTTCTCTAACTTTAAGAGAACGCTTAATCTTATTACATTGAAAAATGCATTCTATTATTTTCAATTATTATGATATAACATAACTATCATTTTACTTATTTGCATATTTGCACGAAAATATAGTTATCGACGACTATTCTGATAATAGCAACTAATATAGTCAATGATAACTCAAAATTTATTGATATAGTAGGTATATGTGCAACTAATTAGGGAAGATTTTAGCTTGCCATTTCTGAAACAGCTAAAACAAGTATTGCGTAAAGAATGCGCCAGTCTTCCCATGGACTTAAAATGCTTGCTTGGGGCACACATAAAACCCCTTGAACAATCTATTGACAGAGTTGAAGGACTGTCGGAGATTCTAAGACGAAGTAATCCTAAAATGGCCCTATGCCATACAGATATTCATAATTGGAACTTGATGCAACGGGATGAGCAGTTAGTTCTAATTGACTGGGAAGGCTTGAAATTGGCTCCAGTAAAAGCTGATCTCATGTTTTTTGTTGATAAGCCATATTATGATGTATTTATGAACATATACCTGAAATTACACAAAGATTTTTTAATCAATACGGATGCTTTGTTATTCTATCATATTAGACGTAAACTAGAAGATATATGGGAGTTTATTGAACAACTTTTATATGACAATCAAGAGGATAAGGAAAGAAATGAAACTATAAAAGTTCTTGATGGTGAACTGAATAACTTAGTGTTTTGAAAAAAGAATAATGTATTATTAAGCTAAATAATATTGGAGAAGAAAATGAATAAACAAGAATTATATCAAATTGCTTTCAGTATAATTAATCATAAAAAGTTACGGAACTTTGGAACTTCAGGGCATGTGGAGACGGTGGTATTGATGTCAAGGAAAATAAGATAATAGGCTATAAAAGTGTTGAAATTAATGGTTTTGGGGTTTTAGAAGAAATCCTAAAAGCCATTTTTCTATTTAGATAAATATCTTAATTATAATTAAAGAATAAATTGAGGATCAAGAACCTCAATATTATATAGAAAATAGCCACGAAGCGATCATACCAAAAGAAATCTTCATGCAAGTCTATGAAGAAATGGATAGACGAGCTAATATGGTAAGTGGCAAAGGGAAAAGAAGAATCTATTCCAGTAAATACGCCCTTTCAAGTATTGTCTACTGCTCTATATGTGGGGATATTTACAGGAGAATAGCATGGAATAATAGAGGAAAGAAAAAAACAAGTTATTTATAGTGTTAAATTACCAACACTCTTATTACTTCCTATGTAATGTTTACAGTTCTAGTATCATAACTTGTTCAATTAGAGGATTTAAACAGCTTTTTGTGGGCTGTTTTTTCTTTTATAAAAAATGATATAATAAATTATGAGATGCGTATTTATTGCTTATTCTCACATGCTTGTCTGTCCAATTATTGGACTAATAGGTTTAATACTTGGGGTAAGGGAAAAAGATAGGTTTTTTATGGCATTAAATGTCCTTTTTATCTTATTACTTCCTATAGCAATGTTTGCTAGTCATCTAGTAGGATCTCTTTAAGTAAGAGAATAAGTTTAAATTAAACAAAGTATAAATTTCTAATTATCTTTTTATATTTTCTTAAATGCTCGTAAAGCCTTATTCTATGTGCTTTCGAGTATTTTTACTGTAGGAAGATACTTCACGTTTCTTTGCATATTTCCTCATGTCTTAGCTGTCAGAAGTGGTAAATAAGTAGTAAATTCATTTGTACTACTAAGCAACAAGACGCTCCTGTTGCTTCTCTTTATTCAAGCGTTTCATTTCTGCCATTGCAGAATCGAATGTTGCATGTGCGTAATAGTTCAGCGTCATGGCTATATTAGCATGTCCCATAATGTACTGTAATGCCTTTGGATTCATTCCTGCATTTGCATAGTTGGTACAGAATGTATGTCGCAAACTATGTGGAGTGATGTGTGGCAATTTATCCTCGTTATACTTATTGTATTTCTTAACAAGACCTTTCATCATGCCGTTGTAATCACTTGCCACTTTTGGATAGTTCTTTCTATTAAGAAAGAGGAAATCACTATATCCATCAATCTCAACACGCTTATCATTCTTTCGATTCGCTAACACTCGCTTAAATGCTTGATAGGCTTCTTCAACCATAGGAACTTGACGTTCGCCACTTTTGGTCTTTGGTGTTTCAATGTAGTACCCAATTTCAGTATCTCTCAATAGCTGATGGTCTATATTGACAAGACGATTCTCAAAATCTAAATCTGGAAGTGTCAAACCACCAAACTCTGAAATACGAAGACCTGTTTTTAAGAGTATCAGAATTTCATCATAATTTTTGCTGTAGGTTTTATCAGCTTTTGCAAAGGCTAACAGTTTTTCTTCCTGTTCTTCTGTTAGTACGGTCTTAGGGACAGTATCATCATCAAGAACTGCTTTCAGTTGAAAGTCAAATGGATTCTTCCGAACACAATCATCTTGTATAGCAATATAGAATGAAGCCTTTAAAGAACGTTTGTAGTTATTGATGGTTTGATAAGCATAACCATTTTCACTCATTCTAATAGCCCATTCTTTAGCGTCTGATGGCTTAATACTGTCAATACTTCTTACACCTAACTTGTCTTTCTTCAAAATATCCATAAGATATTTGCGTCCAGTTTCAGTGTTTTTTCTAACCTTTGGTCTTTGAGCGTTCTGTTTTGCGTAAAGCTGGCAGAGTGTCATTTTCTTTCCTACAACATCAATACCATCATGAATGTCTTTCTGTAACTCTGCGATTTTCTCTCTAAGTGAGATACAATCACGCTTTCCTGCTGGTACTCGGTCTGTAGCCACAAGTTTCCACGAGTAAACAAATTGCGGTTCTCCAAATGAATCTATATATTTGTATAAGTATCTTCCGTCTTTTCGTTGGCTCTCTCCAGTCTTTAAGATTCGACCTTTATTGTCACGTCTTTTTTCTGACATGGCATTTGCTCCTTTCCTTTATGGAAAGAGCCTTGATACGACTTAATACTATTTTATCATATACAAGACCCTTTGGCGACGCTAGATTGCGTCCAATGTATCTATAATTTTTTCAAATTGTTTTCGTTTAATCTGAATACGATTGCCATTCATAATCAGCCAATTTGCATTTTTATTTTCCTCTGCCAAGCGTCGTAGCTTGTTTTCGCCAATACGAAAATATTTTGACGCTTCTTCAATGGTTAGGGTATAACGTTCCCAAATAGGAATGTCAGTCTGCTTCATAAAATCCTCCTTTCCAAATCACTTATTTGGATTTCATAAAAGTTGTTTTACCAGCAATCGAACAGCTTTAGCAAAGCTCACGGGAGTTCCACCCCTGCATGGTTCTCATGTAGCCATACTCATTGCCTGCGACGGTTTTATCACGCTCGGACTATTGACTGTATGGGAGTATCATTATCACGATAAGAATGTCGTTGCAGGCAATCCTGCTAAAGATTGCTTCTCGGATCACTAACATGAATCGCTCGCTATCTTTATAAGATAGGTCATGGCGGTTAGTTCCGTTGGCTCTTTTCTTATCGAAACGTATTCGATTACTTTTATTCAGTTTTCAAAGAACAATGGCTCGTTAGCCTATCAAAACACATTGAAAGCTCAATATGCTTTGGTGGAATAACAAACCTCCCTGTTCGGGAAGCGTGGAATGGTTTAGCACGCTTCCACGAAAGGAGAGAGGATATTACTTAATTTCAAATGACAAAATCTTTGTAATCAGTCTGGTTTCCATTCTTCCACGTAAGACTTCATCAACGACCATACTTTGATTGCCATATTCATCTTTCATAAGTCGTAGGGAACGCTTCGTTATGTACCCTCTGTAATGATGTAGAATCTGGTTAATCGCTTCGGTATCGCCATCTGTTGCCTTTACAATGAGAGGAAAGGGAATCATAGGATATTGTGTTTTCATTCTTCAAATTCCTCCATAAACTTTTTGATTAAGGCTAGTCCACTGGTTCTATGCCGATAGACAGTAGAACGGTTCAATTTCAACAGGTCTGCAATTTCTGAATCGCTCATGTCCATAAAGTAAAACAGCAGTAGAATTTCACGTTTCTTGTCTGGCAACTCACGTAATGCTTCACTCAACAAATCATTTTCAACGCCTACTGATAACCCATTGAGTGTAAAAATCTGAAAGTCAGTTGAATAGTTATCTGTTGTCGCAAACTGGCTAACAAGATAATCGCCAACATCCGAAAAGGACACCTCACGCTTTGCAATCCTTGAAAGATAAAGCATATAATTCTTTCGCTCGTCTTCCATAGCACGTTTACAGATATAGTCAAACTGATTTTCTATTGTGGTCTGAAAAGAAGATGGTTTCATGTTTCTCACCCCCTTTCTGTCTAGGAAAGGAAGTGAGCCTTGCTCGTTTATCTCCTTTCACTCTTAGTCCCAATGTGAAAGGGGGATTTGTTGCATTACTGATAAATAAACTTTGTAAAAAAGTTCTGAATAGCCAAAAAAGCATATAAACAGATTTATTTCTCTGTTTACATGCTTCTGTTATTCTATCTATATGATTTATAAAACCACATTGGTGGACGTACTTATCTATTGCAGATAGACGACTTTTTTTGATAAATACTCAATGTGGGGAACTTGATTGTATGTGATATACTTCATGGCGACTTTGACCTCCAACAAACCGCCATTTGGAAGTAAGATACAATATTTTAACAGCATAAATAGCACTACCATATAACGGTTTTTTTTATTGGCGTTTAGTAGTGCTTTTTATTAAATATGAACCTATAAACTATATAACATGTTTTTCTATACCTGTTTCTAATTCAATAGGAACAGTAAAATGTATAGAGGTGGTCTACTATGCGTAAAAAAGAAGATAAATATGATTTTAGAGCCTTTGGTTTAGCCATTAAAGAAGCTCGATTGAAACGAGGTTTAACTCGTGAACAAGTGGGAGCATTGATTGAAATTGACCCACGTTACTTAACTAATATTGAAAATAAGGGGCAACACCCCAGCATACAAGTTCTTTATGACCTTGTATCGTTACTTCATGTTTCCGTTGATGAATTTTTCTTACCTGCTAATAACTTGGTAAAAAGCACCCGACGATTACAGATAGAGAAATACATGGATAGCTTTACAGACAAAGAACTATCCTTAATGGAATCTTTAGCCAGCGGTATCAACGAAGCAAGAAACATCGAAGACTAATTAAAAGAATCCATACATAACGGAAAGAGCCGATAAAATGAGATTGTATTAATCTCATTTTATCGGCTCTGCGTCTTTGCGTCTGGCTCTGTAATCACAGTTACTTTGAACTGCTTTATTTCAATTAAATTTTCTTGTCTGCATTTCGGACAATAGAGGGGGAATTTTTTTAATTCAGTATCTTCCCTTATCTTTAATCGTGTTTTATTTCCACATACAGGACACAATATCCACTTGTAGTTTATAATAACTATCTCCTCCTTTACACTTTAATTCAAATCTTTATTAAAGAATATTTCATCTTATTTAACAAGAAACCATATTTATATAACAACATAAAATACACTAAGTTATTTTATTGAACATATATCGTACTTTATCTATCCGACTATTTGGACGACGGGGCTGGCAAACAGGTTCACCGGTAGTAACATGGTACCCTTTTAACTCTGTTAAACAAACACTACGTCCATTTGTAAAGAAAGTTAAATCACTACGATATTCTTGAATACATCGAGCAGGGATTTCTCCACTAAGAATGACCTCATTATTTTTCAATTGAGTGTCTACGATGTTCGCACAATATTTAGGAGCATCGTTGTATGCTCGTGAAAGATATTCCTGTGGCGCATAAATTTTAAAACTAAGATATGGCTCTAACAATTCTGTTCCAGCTTTTTTTAAGACTTGTTCCAATACAATAGGAGCAAGCATTCGAAAATCTGCTGGGGTACTAACAGGGCTATAGTATAAGCCATACTTAAAACAGATTTTACAGTCCGTCACATTCCAACCATATAATCCTTGTTCGCAACCATAGCGTATCCCTTCCATAACTGCATTTTGAAATGATTGATTTAAGTATCCAAGAGAAACCGAGCTCTCATACTGCATTCCACTTCCCAACGGAAGCGGTGATACAGATAAACCAACGGAAGCCCAGAAAGGATTTGGCGGCACTTCGATGTGAATGGTATATTCTGCATTTTTTAACGGTCTCTCCATATAAATGACTGTAGGCTCTTTTAGTTCTATCTCCACATGATACTTTTCTTGCAACAGTGCACTAATCACTTCCATTTGTACTTTCCCTAAGAAAGAAAGTATAATTTCATGTGTCGTAGAATCCACGTAATATCGTAGAAGCGGATCACTATCTGAGATTTCCAAAAGGGCATCAAGCAACATTTCTCTCTGTTCAGGTTTACTCGGTTCAACAGTTGTTTGTAGTAGAGGGTGCGGATTTTCAATCTTTTTTCTCTGTGGCAATAGTTTTGTATCTCCAAGAACACTATTTAACTTCAAAAACTCATTTTGCAAAATAACAATTTCTCCAGAATAAGCTCTATCAATCTTACATAATTCACCATTTATTGAAGTATACATTTCTGTAACTTTTATTTTTTCTTTTTCTGATACTCTAACCGAATCTCGTAAATGTAGTACTCCACTATAAAGGCGTATATATGCAAGACGTTGTCTTTTTTTTGTATATTCAATTTTGAAAACATTTCCGCAAAGTTCAGACGGACCTCGATGTGTTGATGAATAAAATTTATTAGTAATAACTTCTATAAGGTTATCAATCCCTATATTACTTTTTGCACTTCCATGATAAAGAGGGAACAGAGAACAATTCTGAAATCTTATGCTTTCCTCTTGTTCGAGTTCCAATGCTTCTAATGATTTACCGGACATATATTTCTCTAAAAGGTCATCGTTTCCCTCTATTACCGTATCCCATTGTTCAGATTCGGTAAAGTTCGTCACACACATATTAGGATACAGTTCTACCTTCTGTTTGATTACAATTTCGGCAGAAAGTTTCTCTTTAATATCCTGATAAACCGTTGATAAATCAATTCCATTTTGGTCAATCTTATTGATAAAAAAGATTGTGGGAATCCCCATTTTCCTAAGTGCATGAAATAATATACGAGTTTGTGCTTGTACGCCATCTTTTGCAGAAATCAGTAGAATTGCCCCATCTAAAACTGATAATGAACGATATACTTCTGCTAAGAAATCCATATGTCCTGGCGTGTCTATGATGTTCACCTTCGTATTTTCCCACTGAAAAGAGGTTATTCCTGTCTGAATTGTAATTCCTCTCTGACGTTCTAAAAGCGTATTATCCGTCCTCGTTGTACCTTTGTCCACGCTTCCTAATTCTGTAATCGCTCCACTGTTATATAATAAGCTTTCTGTTAAGGTAGTTTTTCCTGCATCAACATGAGCTAAAACTCCAATATTAATAATTTTCATGTGATTTTCCTCCATTCAAAAACCCAAAAGGGCATAAAAATCCCAGTGATAAATACTTTTATCACTGGGATTTTTATGCATAACCATAGGTATACAAAGCATACAGATATTCTCTGGATACTTTAGAATCACATGATAAAGGTATTCTTAAACTGGGTACAAAAAACTAAGCCCTCCTAAAAAAGGACATCTAATTATTTGTTCCCGCTATCAAATTGACAGTTTATTTAAGAATACCTTGCCGCATATTTATTAACTCCTTTTAAATAGATACTTAAATAATAGCACGTAAGAGCATATTTGTAAAGGAATCTCCAATTTTTTATCAAAGAGAGTACGTGATTACAAAATAGCTGTAATAATGTACCAATATTTGTTATTCTATAATCTTCCAATTACTCCCGTTCTTTTCAAGTACCAAATCAAATTGAGATACCTGCGTTGCTTTGGTCTGCTGGTCGATATACTCCACTGTCAGCGATACCGTGACTTGATTATCCTTACGATTGTGAATAGGATTTACCAGTTCTTGAAAGATGTACTCTTTTCCGATTGGTTTTAATATCCCGTCATTCACATAGTAGGAAAGTTCACTGGCTGTCGCTGTAGGATAGAGCTTGAAGAACGTCGTTAAAAACTCATTGATTTCATTGGTTGTAATGGAATCAACCGTCCCCTCACTTTCAATGGCTTTTGGTTTATAACTTGATTTCTTAGGTATGTTGGTAATGGTCGGATTCTTAACCAGTACCATATTTCCAGAACCATCTACATAGACACTCACTATATAAGCAGAGTGGACGGTCTTTGTATTTTCTCCCTCTGTAATGAGCTGGTCTACACTGTAGGTTACATTAAACTCATTGTCGCCAGTTGGCTCTACCGTCCATATCTGAAATCCTCTTACAGAAGACGATACAGGAATATCTTTGCGTACTGTATCAACATTGAGAGCTTGAAGTTCATCTGTCAGATAGCCTTTTAGACTTTCCATTCGATTATCAATGGACTTATCGGATTGCTCCCATGAATAGTAGACTTTCGCAAAGTTCTCTACAAAATTTTCTACATGATGAGTATCAACGTATTCCTTTTCTATGATAGTTGTTTCGTGAATAGTATGAGTATCTATAGCTGTAAAGTGCTTGAATATCGCAAAGCTGAAACTAAGCCCTAAAAGTACCCACAAGGCAATCACAACCTTTTTATGAGGATTGACCTTATAGTAGACACGAGGTTTCTTTTCCTTTGGTATCTGTTTTTCTTTATTCTGATTTTTTCTAAATTTCATCATTAAATCTTCCTTTCTCATTGTTTGATTCGTCCTGCTCCCACTAAATGCTGTTGCCAGTAGGGGCTTGTTAAGTCGGCATAACCGATTGGGTCGCCTGCATGAAACATACGGTTATTGCCAAGGTATATCCCAACATGAGTAATATAAGAGCCAGCGTTATAGGTAGAATGAAAGAAAACCAAATCGCCAGCTTGTGCTTCCGATAGTGGGATATGCTGGGTCACATCATATTGCTGTTGTGCGGTTCGTGGTAAGTTAATTCCAGCTTTTCCATACGTCCATTGTGTCAGTCCGCTACAATCAAAAGAAGTAGTCGGGGAAGCTCCACCGTAAACGTATCGCCAGCCCTCATATTTCAGTGCTTCGTCCATGATGGCTTGTACCGTATCATCATCAAACTCTGTTGTGACAAGATACTGCGTTACCAGTTGCACATAAAACATATTGCCATAGTTGTATCGCCAGCCCCCATTGATAGGTATGGCTATGGGATTGGGGTAAGACACTTTTTCGCCACCTGAATACTCTTTTGAGAAACTTTGAGCCAGTTCAAAGGTATATTTATTTCCACGATTAGCCACATACCCTAAGAAACCACCACCATAATTGTAGGACTGGATAACCGATTCTAAATCTACACTGAGCCTTTCGCTACTGGCTAATAATTCACTGAAATACTTCACACCTTGCTTAATGGATTCTTCTGTACTCAATGAATTAGGTGGAAGACCGAGGGATTCCGAGGACTGCATAACATCTTCCGCAGTACCGCCCGATTCCACCTGTATAATCGCAAGAAGTATGTTGACATATTCTTCAACGCCATATTCTTTGGCATATTTTTCTACCATAGGCTTATGAGCCAGCACTTCTGCGGAAACATTCACACCTCCATAATGAATATTGGAAATTCCGCTGTCCTGTTCATCTGAAAATAAAATGGCAACAAACAGAAGCAGTGAGAAGACCATCAAGAATAATCCAGAACCACCAATCACTAAAGTTTTCAACTTCATGGTTTCTTACCGACTTTCTTAATGGTGGCGGTTTTGATTGGTGGTCTACTTCTTGTATTTTGTAGTGGTACTCTTTGAACAGTAGACGGACGTTCTTTTGTGATTGGACGTTGTGAAGTTCTATCTGCTGTAGTGGTTGAAGTTGCTGGCTTTTGAACGGTTTTTTCTTGAACGGTATTGCCTTGGCGTTCCACTTTTGGACTTGAAAAATCGGACTTAACTGCTGGACGCTCTTGTTTGGCTTGTTGAGATTCCTTATATGAAGTCTGAATATTAGACTGTTTTGAGGTCTGTTCATCATGATATTGTTCTTGTCTTGTAGTCGGTCTTTCATGAACAGAAGAAGCAGGCTGTTTTTTCTGTTTGACCTGTTCCATTTCAGAGCGACGCTTCGCAATGGTTTTTCGCCTTTGTTCCTGCTGTTCCTTGCGTCCACTGGCTCTGTCCGCTTTGGTTTGAGAAATACTACTGGTTAAATCACGGACATTCTCTTTTACTTTGGATTTTCCTTGATATACTGCATATCTTGCATTGGTCGGCAAATCTTTAACCTGTTCTTTCAAACCACTAGCAGTGTCTACCATTCTGTCTTTGGTATCAGCTACTGTACCGATGGTTTGACCGATACGTTTTCCAAGTGTTGATTTTTCCTTTCCGTCTGGTCGGGAGTGATCTGCTTGTGTCCTTGCAGAACTCCCCGAACCCGACTGTCCTTTTTTACCTGTAACAATGGCAGACCCAGCCCCTAGAGTAGTCATGGAACGTCCAAGTTTCCGCTGTAGACGGTGCATGTGAGCGTGCATAAGCATACGAGGTTTTCTCATCACACGACTTCCCACACTTTGAGAATCGTTACTCTGTAGAGAAAACATACTCATTAAATCGCCCAGCTTGAAGTAGATTCCTGCAAAGGTCACAATCTGTAGAAAAGCAATCAAAAAGAACGGATAACCAGCCGATAAGGTATAGAGCATGGTTGAAATACTAAATGCTGTCGTAATAATCAATGTGATTCCAGCTCGTGTCAAAATGGTATTAAAGAGCTTTGTTATGGCTCGTTTTGACATACCATCAAATGATGGAATCATGCTTAAAATAAAGCTCACAGGCAGAAACATAGCATAGATGATAAAAAGTACCTGCGAGAAAATCATGATTCCTGTTAATAGGAATACAAATATGGAAATCCCAATATTGAAGACAAATAGGAAGAAGACTGTACCTAAACGGTTAATGGTCTTTGTAATGGTTAGATTGGTATTGCTTCTGTCTTCAATTTCTTCCGCAACAATTTTTTCTCTGTCTTCGCCATTGTTGGAATCTGGGCTGGTGGAGAGCAGGCTTTCCACACGGTCAATACCGATACTTTCAATGTCTGAACTGTTGTATTGAAGCAGTAGCCACGGTTGCTGAACCTGTATGGAAAACAGGCTATCTCTGATTAAGTCCACGCTGTCCTTGCCTTGACTATCGGAATGGGGCATGACAATCTTCGTGCCAAGTGATAAACTGGCATTACTGATGTCTGATGAAAAGTCATTGATTTTTTTAATGTAGTCGGGAGCGTAGGCAATAAAGGAAGCCGATAGGATAAACACCAGCACAAAATTCATAATGGCATGAATTGCCTTTGTGGTTTCTCTCTTTATCAGTCCCGTATAGGCAACATAAACCCCAAGAACCAAAATCAAGAGTAAGAGGAATCCAACATAGAAACCCTCTGTTGAAAATCCGTTTGCACTCACACCAGCTAAGGTCTGCATATTCTTACCAATGGAATCTGCTGTAGCGGAAATGAAGTCTAAGGAATAGGCTTCCTGTACTAAGTAACCTGTCGCATTGGAAACATACAAACTGATTGTCCAAATAAAATTGGTAATGGCATATAGTCCATACATGACCTGTTTTCCAATCCCGTCCGACCAGTTCCACGGAAGCCAGCCCCAGCTATTATCCACATAAAAATCCAGTTGATAGTTTTCAAGTGGGTATCGGCTGTATTCATTTGCCACATTGACCGTATCATCTACCAAGCCCGCAGCTTGAACCACCGTTCCCAGCATGGCTAAAAGAAAAATGGCAATCACAAGTGTGAAAGCCACTGTCATTGCCACTTTACCTAGACGTTTCAGCGTCCAGTTTGATTTTATTCTGTTTACTATTGATGGTTTCACATTTACACCTCTTTTCGCACAGGTGGTCTGGTATCAAAGGCATGGAGCAGTTCTTCAAATACAGGGTGGAACTGTATCACACCGACACGACCATATAAATCACTGATAAGGCATTGCCCGTTTTCCAAATCACGCAATCGCTTCTGATTGTTTTCGTCCTCTGGGTCTACACCAAAAAAGGCTAAGGTCTTTTTAATCTCGTTAAGGTCAGTGGAACGAAATGCAAATTTTAAGCCGAGGTTATTTTTCAGTTTTTCATCTAAGAGGTCGTCTGTATTTTGGGTCACGAAATATACCCCAGCGTTCATAGCACGACCAGCCCGAACCAGCTTCATAGATAGTGTTTTTCCTTGTGCTACCTGTAAAAAGCTCCATGCTTCGTCTAAATCTACAATCTTGAAAATGCTTCGGTCTGTATGGATAAAGTCTAAAGCAAAGGTACTAATGACAATCAGCATAGCAACGGATAAAAGCTCCATAGTGGTATATTCCTCAAAGGAAGTTTCCTTGTCGGGAAGTACCAAGTCCGCAACCTGTATAATGTTCAGTTGTTTTTCTAAGCTGATAGACTGCTCCACATAACCATTACTGAATAATAAATGTGCAAAGTCATAGTCTGTAAAACTTTCGATATGGTCGGCTATACTGGTACTTAGTGGCGTATTCGGTTCTGTTGCAAAGTCTCAAAAAGGTCATTAGTTTTTCAAGATGATTCTTATTTAAGCAGGGATTCCTAATAGTCCTTTGATTTCTGTACAGACGGAAAAGCCAAAAAGAGACCCTTCTTTTCGGCTTTTTTTATAAATTCCTCGAATCGCTTCCATGCCTTTAATCGTGGTTGAGGCTGTTCGCAAACTTTGGTAAAATTTGTTTCTTCGCTTAATTGGACGATGGTCTTGTTCAATCAGATTATTCAGATACTTGATTGTTCGATGTTCTGTTGTTATATACAGTCCATTTTTCTGAAGCTTTCTGAAGGCACTCTTAATAGAGGGTGCTTTATCCGTTACTAGAACCTTTGGTTCTCCAAACTGGTTCTTCAGTCGTTTTAGAAAAGCATACGCAGCCTGTGTGTCGCGCTTTTTCCGTAACCAGATATCTAAGGTTAAGCCATCTACATCGATAGCGCGATATAAATAATGCCACTTTCCTTTAATTTTGATATAAGTCTCGTCCATTTTCCATGAATAAAAGGACTGTTTGTTTTTCTTTTTCCAAATTTGATAAAGAATCTTTCCGTATTCTTGCACCCAACGGTAAATTGTGGTGTGACAAACGTGAATTCCTCGGTCATACAGAATTTCCTGCACTTCACGATAACTCAGGTTGTACCGAAGATAGTAGCCGACGGCTACGATAATCACGTCTTTTTGAAATTGTTTTCCTTTGAACTGAGTCATCTTCATTCCTCCAAGCTATCTTTTTCAATTATTTTACCTCAAAATGAGCTTATCGGAAACTTTGCAACAGAACCCTTCTTCTCATAAAGACTTTGAACGACTTTTAAGGTATCATTTGCACCCATATTAAATTTTCTATTTGCTTCTGATTGTTTTCGTCCTCTGGGTCTACACCAAAAAAGGCTAAGGTCTTTTTAATCTCGTTAAGGTCAGTGGAACGAAATGCAAATTTTAAGCCGAGGTTATTTTTCAGTTTTTCATCTAAGAGGTCGTCTGTATTTTGGGTCACGAAATATACCCCAGCGTTCATAGCACGACCAGCCCGAACCAGCTTCATAGATAGTGTTTTTCCTTGTGCTACCTGTAAAAAGCTCCATGCTTCGTCTAAATCTACAATCTTGAAAATGCTTCGGTCTGTATGGATAAAGTCTAAAGCAAAGGTACTAATGACAATCAGCATAGCAACGGATAAAAGCTCCATAGTGGTATATTCCTCAAAGGAAGTTTCCTTGTCGGGAAGTACCAAGTCCGCAACCTGTATAATGTTCAGTTGTTTTTCTAAGCTGATAGACTGCTCCACATAACCATTACTGAATAATAAATGTGCAAAGTCATAGTCTGTAAAACTTTCGATATGGTCGGCTATACTGGTACTTAGTGGCGTATTC